>OCAI01000030.1_pt1 | contig 217242 bp, 211 predicted proteins | sample 1538271 | NCBI WGS metagenome assembly OCAI01 (sample SAMEA2580269, study PRJEB22360) | human gut metagenome | biome: human gut; feature: human-associated habitat; material: faeces | place: Denmark | collected 2008/2010 | reverse complement strand
GCAGCTTGGAAAGGCGGTGTACCTGTCAAGGGTCTCCACCTCGTAGCCCGAAGCGATTAGCCGTTCTGCCACCGTTTCGTTGGTGCAGTAGCGGTCACGGCAGAGCGACACGCCCGGCTGGGTCTGCATGATTTGCACAGCCCGCTCCATGAGGTAGGATGCGTTCATTTCGGCAAGGCACGTGCGGTTGGCGCAATGCCCGCACCCGCCATCACGGAACAGCAGCAGGTTGTTGGTGTTGTGTGCGCACGTGGCGCACTCGGTCTTGTCGAAGCGGTAGTATTGCAGGTCGGTGGTGAAGTTCTGTTCGATGCGCCTTGCGACATCGGCGGCTTTCAGTCCCCGCCAACTGTTGTACGTTCCCTCGTCCTGCAAATGCTTCTCGTACACCTCACGCTGAATGTCCTCCCCGTATCGGCAGATTTCAGCCGCCACGCTGATGGTCAGCTCGTCCGCTTCCAAAAGGGCGGCGATTTCGGGGATAAGGGCGGTGAATTTCAGCCGTGTGCGGATGTAGTTCTCGTTCTTTCCGAAGAGTTGCGCCAAGGTCTGCACGGTATGGCGTCCGCTCTCGATAAGCCGTTGGTAGGCTGCGGCTTCCTCCACGGGTGTCACGTCCTTGCGCTGCAAGTTCTCGGTAATCGCCATTTCCTCGGCTTCCTCGTCCGACAACTCGGTTACGATTGCGGGAATTTCGTTCCTGCCCGCAATGACGGACGCACGGTAACGGCGTTCCCCGAAAACAATCCCGTAACGGTCTGTCCCGTCAACGGGGCGCACGGTGATGGGCTGCAACACACCCTGCCGCTTGATGCTCTCGGCAAGCTCGTAAAGGCTCGTTTCATCGAAACGCTTGCGTGGGTTGAAACCGCTCGGCTGAATGTTTGCCAATGCTACCATCGTGATGTTTCTCTCTGCTGCTGATTGATTTGCTTTTGTCTTCATAATCCGTTTGTTTTTAAGTTGATTGTTTATTCTTGTTCTTTTTGATAATTTTTTCCGGTCGGGAAATCGGTTTCTTTGCTATCTTTCTTTCCCCGCTCCGGCTCACGAAAGAAAGTAGCGGGCGGAAAATCCGCCCTTACGGGGCTACCTGCGGTTATAGCATACGTTCGCGAATTTCTTTTTCTGCTCTACTGCCCGTTTGAGGGTGTAGAACGTGCCGCCTATGGCTACCGTATCGTAATAGACCATCAGAAAAGCGGAGTTTTCCAAAAGGTAGTCGTTACGGCGCAGGAAACAGCCCTCGGTATATCCGTCCTGCAAGGTTACCACTTCATCGGCTTGCGCCAAAATGGTGTCATAACGCCGCTTGTCGGCCTGGGTGTACCGCTCGGCTTGTCCCTTGAAGGGGAGAACGCATTTCAAATGGATATGCGGGTATTCCTTTTTGAGGTTCAAGACTTCCTCTGCTGCGATAAGGTCGAAGCCCTCGCACATTCCCGACAAAAAGGTATGGTAGCCTTTTTTGATACAATAACTCTCGATGGCTACAAATGTATCGAACGCCACCTCTCTAAAGAGTTTCTCACGGTCTGCCGTGAACTTGGCTATACGGTTGGTGCGGTGTCCCGAAAAGGCTACCGTCTTTTCTTTGGTAACGGGTGTTCCGTTTTCTGTCCATGTCCTTGTTTCCATATCGGTAAATTTTAGAGTATTAAAAGAATGATTATCAGTACGAACACGAAGCCGACAAACAGCCGCCACGCAAGGGCGAAAACAAGCCGTGCCACGAAGTAAAACAGAGCCACGACAAGCAACAAGGCGAAAAGCTGCCCTGCGGCGGTGGTAAGGAAATAAGCCGCCGAAGCCCAAAGGATTAGGCTGTATATCCGTTTGTAAACAAATGCCGTTTTCATGTTCTTGGGTATTGTCGGGCGGATTGCTCCGCCCGTGGTTCTTTAACAGTTCCCTTACGGGATATAGCGGTTATCAGCCAACAGCCGGAACGTGTCGTAATCAGCCGTTCCCCGATAACTTAGGGACAGTTCAAAGGAGAGGTGTCCTTTCTCTATGTAGAAAGTGAAGCGCAAGCCGTTGCGGGTTATCGTCCCTTTCGCATAGTTTCTACGTTCCCAGCTTACGGGTTCGTTCTCGATACTTTTCAAGAAGTCGGCTACCTTTCGGGCGTTCTCCGCATTTTCCTGCTCCACCTGCCTGTATATCTGCGTGCAGTAGTTTATCCAATCGTTTATTTTCTTGGCGGTGAACACGCCGATATTGCACGGCTTTTCGTATTGGCTGCCCGCCCTTTCGATGTCGTAGCGGTTGACGTATTCAAAGTGTTCCATGTCGGTGGCTATCCTGTATTTGTTCTCTTTGTTTATCTTGTACACATGAAAACGGATGCCGTTGTACGTGAACTCTATGCGCACGCCGTAAAATGCGGGGTATTCACCGCATACCACGTGGTAGCCGTATTCCGCTTGGGGCATGTACTTCCTTATCTCCTGCATGAGTGGAGACAGCTCTTTTTTTGCCTGTTCCACCTTCTCGGTAAACATAACTTTTATGTTTAACCCGTTAAATTCCTTTTCCGATAATGTTTTCATCGTCTTATGTCTTTAGTGGGGCGGACTGCTCCGCCCGTTGGTTGATACTCTTGTTCTTTGCTGTCCCGCTTAGGCTGCTGCGGGTTCGTTCATCGGTTCGGTTACCTTGTCGGCAATCATCTTCGCCGCCTTGTTCACGTCCCCCAATATCTCCACCAAAAAGGCGGGTTCTTCCTTTAGCTTGGTGAGCCAGTGTTTCAGATAGGCGGCGTTGTTCTCCTGCGGTGCGGCTGCGTAGCCGAAGAACGCACCGCAAAGGGCTGCGGTAAGTTCGGCGACAAGTTCCTCACGGGCGTAGAGCGCATCCCCGAAGAAGCTGCCGAACGTGCGGTTCAGCCGTTGGGGGCTTCCCGTGCTGTGCGCCATCTCGTGCAGAAGCGTGCCGTAATATTCCGCTCCCTGCGGGAACTGCTCACGCTGCGGGCAAACGATATGGTCGGAAGAGGGCGAATAGTAGGCACTGTCCGAATACTGCACCTTGATGGGGCAATACCAATTTTGCAGACAGACAAGCTCGTCCAACGCCTCGTAAATCATCCCGTCCGAATAGTCTTCGGGCTGCTCTCCCTTTTTCATGCGCTCGTAGCGTTCGGGGTATTTCCCTGCAAAATCGGTCTGGTCGATGTTGAAGACATTGTAATACTTCATCTGCGGGATGACCTTGTAATTTTCCTGCTCGGCTGCGGTCAGCTTGCGGTATTCCTCGTACTTGATTGTCTTTTTCGTCTCCTTGTGTACCACGAACTTGAACCAATAATAGACGGGGAACGAGCGTGCGCCCTTGCTGACGCTCAAGTCCTCCTCTTTCGCTTGGTTGAACGTGAGGAACACGGGCAAAGTGAATTTCATAAACTCGGTGTAGAACAATAACATCAAGACATTGCCGCCGTTATAGAGCGTTCCTCTGATGTTGCGGGGCAAACCTTGTTCAAGGCTCGCTATCCACGGTTTTTGCCAATCCGTTTTCAAGCACTCGATTTTCTTGATTAACAAATCGGTGAACATCGGTGCAATCTTTTCGATGGTGCTGTTCGTTGTTGCCATAACTCACAAATTTTAATCGTTATTACTCTGTTTTCATCGCTTGTCGCCCCAACCATTTTTTTCCCTTGGCTGATTGGGAAGAACATTGACCATCATTGAAAGCGGAAAAGGTGAATTGCAACCATCTGAAAAAATGGTAAATACTACCCGCAGGGTGGAGATTTGGCATTTTTTGCGGATTTGCTTTCACCTCCGCCTACCTTCGTCAATGTTTTTCCAATCAGCTTAGGGAAAAAATGCCCTGTCAGTCATTCCAGCCAATGGTAAGTTACTTGCCGGATGCAGGAATAAAGAAGCCTTCCGGAAAGCCGGGAACGCCCGTTTCCCAAGGCAAGGAGATACGTGCGGGAGAAGTATATGGGAGGATGGTCAGCTTCCGGCTGCCGGACAAACACCGGGGAACTCTTTCGGACGGGAGGAGGTACGGGAAGTTTCGGCGAACAGCCGAAGCCCCGTGTGACGGCACGGACGGATGTGTTCCGTTTGTCCTTCCGCCCCGATGTCCGGCTTCGGCCATTCAGCCTGCCGAAATGGTCGGAAACGGACGCCGGGACGGGACAGCCCGTGCGCCAAGGTTTAAGCGCAAGACAGTGAAAGCCTTTTCACCCACGTTAGGGATTGCAGGGGAAAGCCCACAGCATAGCGAGGACTTGCAGCGGAAAGCCCGACCCGAAGGGAACGCCCAAACAATCACCCGCAAAAACTGCTTTTGAGCATACCTTGAAAAAAAGACGACCGGACGCTCCGAAGTTTTGTCCTTATGATATATATTTGTAAATGAGCGAAAATATACAGTGGAAAACGTATATAACTACATATTATAAACAATATGAGAACTATAATTATATCACTTATACTGTTATTTGTGTTTCAGACCGTATATAGTCAAAAATATTCATATACGGACACGGACATTATTGTTTGTGATGGAGATAGCACCTATCTTTTCAAAAACATATTATACCCTTCCGTATCATATTTTATGAGTTGTGATAGTTTGAATTCTGATTTGGCTTACATACATTACGAAAATTGGGCATCTTCAAGAAAAACGGAGTCAATCTTGCAAATTAAATATGAGAAAGGGAGCCTGTATGTTATAAGTGAGTTTTTACAAATAAATATGTCCCCCGAAATAGAAAAGTACGGAACAGCCCCGATATTTTTGATTACCGGCAATCGTAAAATCAAATGTGGCAATTTACCGTTGTCAGATACTGGTATTATTGACTGGACGAAATATCACAACTCAAAGGAAAACGAAAAAAGGTGCTTGGTATTTGACAAAAGAATGACATTCAAAAAAGAATTGTTCTTTAACCAAAAATTGGTATTTGATGAAAGACTTTTCAGGCTGATAAGTGATATAAAATTAGAATAAGTTTATAATAAATGGCTCAACCTCCCCTAAAGGTCGGTTAGCCACCAAATATTATGTTTAGAATGAAGAAACGGGACTATAAGGAGCAAGAACGACAACGGCGCTATTATTTCTTCGACTATCTGTTTTGGTTGGGAGAAATGGCACAGAGGCATTACAAGGGCGAGCCAAGACGCCCCGACGGGGAGTCCATGTTGATGATCTGCATCATGATATTTATCTATGAGCCGATCTTCTTTACAACCGCTCATTTCCTTTACGGCTCCCCGGTATTTGAATGGTTTACAGTTGCCATGATAGCCGGAAGCGTCGCAATCCTCCACTGTATATGGCGCGGTTGGATATACCCGTTTTCACGAAGGGAAGCGGTCATGCAGCACTATGAAGGACGCAGGTTCAGCCCCTTCAGATGTTACTTCTTCGTGTTCTCCCTCGGCTTTCTGATGATTGCAGAAGCGTACCTGTTGCCAAGCACACTGAGGCGTATAGACGGGTACAAGGCGGAGCCGGTGGAGAACACACGGACGGAAGTTCCGCAAAGGTGGAGGGATTACCTTGCGTTGCATATCACGGTAGGAGCCCGTCAGGAAGTACCCAGCGAAGCCTTGCAATATATGATCGATCAGGACAGTCGCACATCCCGATACGGGCAACCGGTCTATGTCATGCAGGTAAGGGAGGAAGATATGGGAGGAGAGTTCCGTGTAGGGCTATTGAACCATGCCACCTTTGATGAAATCCAAGACGGCAGCCGGAAATTTGTCGAATGTACATGGGTCAAGGGATATACGCCGGACAGCATAAGGGTACTGCTGACCGGGTGGTACGAGGTGAGAAACACCGGGCTTTGTCCAGTCGATTCTTTGGAATGGACGGAAGATATGGAATTTTGAATAATCAGCAACATACCCAATAAATAGAATGAAGAAATCTATCATAACACTGTTTTTAGCGGCTGTATCCGTCATGAGTTGCGAATCGCCCATGCCGCCGAGCGACGAGGAAATGATACGCCACTTTGCCACGCACGAGGCGGCGTTCCGCAAGGTGTATGAAATCATGGCAGAGAGTTCAGAAGGCAGTTTCCACTACCCGCCGCTTTCTCCGGAAGAGGTCATTATACTTGATTCAACAGAGCAAAGCGATACATCCCATGAAACGAATGACGAAGAAGACCTCCCGGTATATGGGCTGCTGAAGCCAGACCGAATACAGCTCGATTCCTTGTTGTCAGAGATTGGATGCGGTCTTGTCCTTGTTGACCGCAGGGAATGGGAAACGGCGGATTCGGTATATGTGAGCCTCGTTATGCCGTACTATTCCCACGGCATCGTGGATGCGGGAACATCCAAGAGTTTCGTTTATGATCCCGGATTGAGAAGCCGCCGGAACATCCGTATCACCGAACACGGCGACCTGAACGAGATTTACCGCAGGACGTACAACGACACCACGCTGTACAAGCCCGTCAAGGGAGACTGGTACATCGAGTTAGACCATTCACGATAACCTGAATGTGATTGATGATACAATCTATTTGTACCTAAATAATTTAAATAGGAAAATGAAAATATTTATTTCTTTCATAATGAACATAATTCTTTGCATTGCGTATTGTCTTTGCATAGATATGGTCAATATATACAAACCTATCGCACACATGGATATTTCAATGGGAATCCTTTTTCGGATAGGTGTCATACTCATGTTCCTGACTTTATTGATGGGTATGCTGGCTGTGCGGTTTACCAAACGGAAATATTTAATGGCACTTCCAATGATCATCCCCATTTTGCTATGGAGTGCTTATATAGGGGTCTTTCCTTATCGGTCGTTCGCTTATATGGGAATATCCGTCCTGATTTATCTGACATACATGGCAATCTTATGGTATTACAACAATAAATCACCAATAAGGCAAGAAAGTAAAAATATGGCTATAAAATTGAAGCGGCATAAAGGACTGACAATAAAAGAGAAGAGCCACTCCAGTGCTGAAAGTCGGTTATGAGTCGTCAATGGCTGAATACCATACATTGAGATTGGATTGAAATAAAAATGAAAATTCTATATTTTATGTGCCTTAATAATTGTAAAGTATGAAGATAGCTGAAATGAAAGTCGGACAACTGATTGCATGGGTAATATACTTGCTTATGTTTGCTCTTGTCCTGATAGGACCGAACCAATATATTATGAGCATAAATGTGATTAATGATGGTCTGGGAGATGCTGTGGACGGATTAATGGCGTTTATCGGCTTTGCAGGAATCTGTGTATTGTTCGTATTCTTTGATCTTATTTTTCACTTGTTATTCCATCACATAAGATTCAGGTTGTCCGCTATCATACTATTGCTATTCAATGGAATATATAAAGCATACGAGTATTGTTTCTTCTATTCAGGATATGAAGGAAAGTATCTAACTGAAGATAGATATGAAAGTGTTCCTACGGCAGATGACTTCGTGTTTTTTAGTGAGGTAAACGGTATAATAGCATTGTATTTAGTTATAATGATGTTACTTAGTAAACTTTTGGGATATTTTACCCACGTTAGGGATTGCAGGGAAAAGCCCACAGCATAGCGAGGACTTGCAACGGAAAGCCCGACCCGAAGGGGAACGCCCAAACAACCATCCGAACAAACTGCTTTTTGAAAAGGATTGCATTTATGGAAAAATACGAAGTATATTATAGTGAGTCATCCTATTTTGTTTTTTAATACAAACAATACGATTTCACCCAATAACAAAGTCAAAAAGCTACCTATCCAAAGATAATAACCTGTTGACAAATGAAAAACTCCAAGAGTGCTTTCAATGCCCCGTTCCGGGTCTACGAATGCCGGATTATTAAAAAACAACGGAAGCATAGCCAATAATATGCTGACTATAATAAGTACATATAATAATGAAGTGTTCTTCCCCGACAAGTACATATTAATAGAAAATCCATAAGTGATATTAGCCAGCCATGCCTATAAAAAAGCTTTGAAGACCATTTTACCAAAAAGATTTCAATCCATCCTCCGAGCAAATATGCCCATCCGGGATTTCTCTCACCGCCGGCAAACACATTGGCACAACATGCTGATATATAAAGCAATAAGCTGACTGCAACCATAATTGCTTTTTCCATATTCATCTTCATTAATTTATTAGCCAATTCTAAAGCATAAATCAATAAAAGAACGATAGGAATTATTATTCTCCAGTTTATATTCATCTTATGGTCGTTTATCTATATCCTATTTTCAGATTCAATCAATATTTCCCTTCTATTCCATTTTCTTTACGGGCTTGTGCCATTTCTTCCCGATTATCTATAATATATTGTCGCAGTTCAGATAATTCTTTCGCTATTTCTTCGGCTACCGCAGCTTGTTCTGTTTCCGGTTTAAAGGTAAGTTCAGGATAAGCCAATCCGACATAGCCGCTTTTGGGACCTTCATCAATAACTTGAGCAAGAATTTCAAGCCATTTATCCGGTACACCACCTGCATAACCGTTAATCCATTTCCCAGACAGTTTATTGAATGCCAATTGCGCCTGACGACATTCAAATGCAGGTTCTCCTACACCCCCTACATTTTCTATCATACGGGCGTAAAGGTTTCGGCGGAACTGTGCCGTATAAAACCAATAAACGGCATCATCTTTTTGCCCTAAGTCATAAAATCTAATCGCCAATACATAGAGCGTTTCAATGGGAGTATTATCTATTTCTGCTCGAATTACATCAGCCGTGCTTTGCAGTTTTTTTACATCTTCACTTTTCAGCACATCGCTAAACTTCCCCACTTGAATTGTAAAAGGTTCAGAATTATACCACGGCTCAACATAAATGGGCATTCGCTGAGATTCATTATTACAACTTACCAGACAAAACACTGCCGATAAAACTGCAAAAGCTCTTCTTATCATCTTCATATCTTTTTGTTTTTTGGAATGGATGATTATTTCACTTTCATTTTCAATAGATACACACTACATTCAGTTGTCTCTTAGGCAAATATAAAAAAAGTGCGGTATATTACGAACGGCACACTGTACTTTTTTCGGTAAATCGGACAGGATTTAACATTTATAGCCCATCCTCGAAAGCGATGGTCTTGGCAAGGAACAAGCCGATGACGAACTTCGCCCCGTACCCGATCAGCTTGCGCCGCAGCGCTATGAAAGTAGCCCCGGTAGTAAGCACGTCGTCCACGAGCAAGACGCACTTCCCCCTGAACCGTTCGGGGTGGAACTCCAGATTGGCGGTGCGGTCTCCGTTCCCGTGCGTGCCCTTGTATTGCGCCCGGTCATAAGCGACGGTTATCGCCCCGTACCCGTCGGCAACCCCCATTTCCGCCGAGAGCTTGCGGCAGAACGCCTCGTACCGGGTGCGGTGCTTCTCCCGTGTGGATGCCGGGACGGGAACCAGCACGGCACGGTGCCTGTTCTCCTGAATCGCCCGAATGCGGCTGGCGGCGATGGAGAAGAGCTTGACGAAAAGGTCGGTCTGCTCGCCGCTCTTGAAACGCCAGACAGCGTTCGATACCTTCTTCCCCTCGAAAGTGATCTTGTCGTTCCGCCGGACGGGGCAATAGTCATAAAGGTATAGACACAAGCTGCCGTCCAAGCGGAAGAAACCCTGAAAGCGGTTGTCGAGCGGAAGGAACGCCTTGCGGAAACCGTTGAAGAAAGTGAATACAAGGATGTTGTTCCAGAAACGTGCCTCGTCCTCGCTGCCGGAATCGAGCCTGTACATGAAGCCCGCCAAGTTCCCGCTCTCGTACAAGCCCATGCCGATGGTCAGGCGGCTGTTGAAGTCGGTCTGGCTGACGACGTACCAGCCGCACCGGGCGAAATGCTCCTCGTAGCCGGAACGGGTCTCCAGCAGGAAATAGAACTTGCCGTCGTCCTCGAAACGGATGACGTACTCGCAGCGCAGGCGGCGTGCGATCTTGCCCAAGATGCGGCTCTCCTCCTCGATGACCGCAGGAGTGGCAAGGAAGGTGTATTGAGCGATAAAGACAGCCTCTTCCATAGTGATGATGTTTGGTCGGTTACAAATATGCGAAATGTCCGGCACACGGCAAGCGGAAAGGGCGGGAAATATGCGGGAGGGCGTGCGGATATGTAGAGCTTCTCCCTGCTTTTCACCGCCCGGAACGTGACAAGGCTACAAGCGTGAAGCAAAACGAGGACAAGCGATACGGTTTTGATACACGGACATATACAGACCGGTATATTTGCAGGGAAGTATAACAATAAAAACGTATTGGGACAATGGAAATAGTAAGCATCGAGAGAAAGACCTTCGAGGAGATGAAGGAACGGTTCGGCAGCTTCTCGCAGCACGTGAGGGAGCTTTGCGCCCGCTACCGCCCGCCCGAAAAGATGAACTGGATGGACGGGGCGGACGTGTGCGAGAAACTGGGCATCAGCAAGCGGACATTGCAGACCTACCGTGACCGGGGGCTGCTGCCGTACAGCCAGATCAACCACAAGATTTACTACCGGACGGAGGACGTGGAGGCGTTCGTGGAAGCCATGAGCCGGGAAATGACGGAGGACGAGTGAGATGGAAGTGATCACAAGGGACACGGAAGAGGTACGGGCGTACTTCGAGGCTCTGGAGGAAGGCATGAGGTACCTTGACACGGTAACGGCGCACTTCCGTCCGGCGATGAACGGCGAGGTCTATCTCACGGGCGAGGACGTGTGCAGGCTGCTGCACATCACGCCGAGAACGTTGCAGGACTACCGCACGCAACGGCTGATCCCGTACATATCGCTGCCGGGCAAGACGCTCTACCGCCAGTCGGATCTGCTGCGTATGCTGGAGGAGAACTACGTGGACATACGCCCAAAGCGCAAACGGGGGAAAAGTCCAACATAAACGCACGGGGGTGTGCATCGGGAAATGCAGCAAAGGCAGGGACACCGTATCGGAAGTTCCTGCCTTTGCCGCATTCTGCACCGGAGAAAGGCGTCAAGCCGTTTCCCGGAGGGAGCGGCGCACCCGCTTCCCGTCCTGCTTCCTGTCCTTCTTCTCCAGCACGCTCCGCTGCATGGCGGCGAGGTTGCCGGAGATCGCCCGGAAATCGGAGCTTACCATCCTGTTGGTCACCTCGGCGTAGATCTGGGTCGTGGAAATGTGCTTGTGCCCGAGTATCTTGGAGAGCGCCTCGATAGTGCCGCCGTTGCAGAGATAGACGGTCGTGGCGAAGGTGTGGCGGCTCAGGTGGAAGCCGATTTCCTTGTGGATGCCGCAGGCTTTGGCTATCTGTTTGAGGTGGGTGTTGCACACGCTGTTACTGGGCATGGGGAAGACAAGGTCGCCCCCGGCAAGCCCCCTGTACCTCTCTATCAGCTCCTTGGCAATCTCCATGAGGGGAACGTTGCTCGATACACGGGTCTTGGTGCGCCGGGTGATGATCCATTCCTCGCCGTCGAAGTCCATGCGCTGTATCTTGTCATGGGTGAGCGTCTTTATGTCAATGTAGCTAAGCCCGGTGAAACACCCGAAGAGGAACATGTCCCGCACGAGGCTGGTCTGTTTCTTGACGAACACGGCGTTAGCCAAGGTGCGCAGCTCCTCCTCCGTGAGATAGCCCCGGTCGGTCTCCTGCATCTCAAGGCTGTACTCCCCGAAGGGGTCGGTGCGGACGATTCCACGCCGCCACGCCTTGTCGGTCAGGCTGAGCAGGGGCATGGTGTATATCCAGAGGGTGTTGGCACTCAGCCCTTTCTCTACCCGCAGGTACTTGTCGAAATCGGTGATGATCTCCTTGGTCAGCTCCTTGTAAGCCATGTCGGTGCGCTTCTTCTTCTCCCAAAGGAAGGTCTTGAAATGGTTGTAAACAGCCAGATACTTGTTGTAGGTGGACTTGGCTCGCTGCCCTTTCTCCACCATCGCCCCGAACTCCCGGTTCATGTTCCCGAAGTCTTTGAGGATGCAGTTCTCCATCACGCCGACACCGAGGAAGGCGTTGCGCAGCTTCTCGGCGGTAACGAAATCCTCTTCCCGGAGGATGCGGTGGTAGTGGTTGGTAAGCCGGGCGGAGACCTCCTTCAGTTGCCCGTTTATCTCGTTTGCCTCGGCGGACTTGCCTTTCGCCTTGCCGTTCTCCCAGAGGTCGGGGGTGACGAACAGCTTGGTTCCCACCGCCTTGTCATCTCCGTCAACGGAGATTTTCACCATGATGGGGGCTTTCCCGTCCCGGTTTCTCACTGCGGATCTCTTGATGTAGAACGAGGTCGCAAACGTACTTCTCTTTGTTTCCATAACTCTAAAATTTTCGTTTCTAAAGGTAGTTACTTATTTCTTACCAAGAGCTATGCAAAACAAGGCAAAGCGATGAAACAGAACTTGTTATGCCGTATATACTCCCTTTTGGAACCGGTAGCTGTTTAGTAGCCGAACTTTGTCCGAAAGGGGTGCTTTCAGGCTTTTTATGCCGAAGCCTGCTTCAACCCGCCCTGCATACAAGATGCTGACCTGCATTTATTTATGTAGAACTTTGCTTTTCTTTGCGCCTTATGCCGATTTTTTGACAAAAAAGAACGTAACAGCGGTGATAATGAGGAACCATCAGACAACGAACTGGATTCATTGTGGAACCTCTGGGAAAAACTAAATGAACGCGGTATTGGTGATAAGAGCGAAGAAGGGCAAGACTTACGTGATGCAATTCGCGAATATATTGATGCCAATGAGCTAAATGTCCGTGTCACTCGTGGAAAAACAAATGAAGATTTGCTGAATGACATTGAAGACGCGTTGGAAGTTGCTAAAGATGGCAGCAACAACGAAGATGACAATACACAAAACGACACCAAACCGGAAGACACGTCTTTAGAGCCAGAACCGGAAGAGGAACCAGAACCAACCCCCGCTCCTACTCATACTGTTCGTAGACGTGGTGAACATAATGACGACACCAATGAACCGGCTGCAAACCCAGTCCGTGAACGCAGAGCTGCACGTCCTGAACGTAGAAGAAGATAATTCATTTTTGTATTAGCATTATAGGGACGTATCTAACTAATATTAATATGTCCCTATTTAAATTGAATCACAATGAGCAAGAAAATACCAAGTGCCTTATTGTTGAATGATATACATGTATCAAAAGACAATATTCCAGAATTTCAAAAAAACTGGGACGAGGCTTTATATATATGCGATCAATATGGGATTGAAGATATGATAATTGGTGGAGATTTGTGGTTATCACGCTCTTCTCAAACACTTAGCACACTCATGGCTGTTCGCCAAGCTATCATAAAAGCCACTAAAGCCGGAATAACCATTACCGTTGCCGAAGGAAATCATTGTAAAGTTGACCAGGAATCAGTTCTAGGGTATAGTCATTTGTTTAGTGAATACCCCCACGTCTATGTTGTTGATGACTATTCGATTATTAATATTAGCAACGATGTAGAACTATATATAATGAGCTATTTTCCAGAAAACGGAAGTTTCGTAGAACGACTGAAAAAAATGGTAAGGGCGGAATTGAACGCGTCTGTACATAATATCCTATATATTCACGAAGGAATAAACGGGGCACTTAGCACGCCTAATGAAAAAGAACTGCCCACGAACATTTTCAGTGATTTTGATACAGTTCTTGTAGGACATTATCACAATCGTTGTATTATCAAAGGTACCAACATTGAATACATAGGTTCTTCCAGGCAACATAATTTTGGCGAAGATGAAGAAAAGGGCTATACCATTATATATGATGATGGTAGCCATGAATTCATAAAGAACCAAGTTAATATTCGCTACAAAGTTTTGGACATAAAAGCTAGTCAAATCAATTCAAAACTAATTGATAAGCTGGATGATATGAAAGCGGATGGAAGATACAAGATTAAAACAAGAATCAGTTGTACAAGCCAAGAAGCTCCAAATATTGATAAACAAAAACTTCTGGAAGCGGGGTCTTCAAAAGTGGAAATTGTTACTGAAGACGTAGAAATTACAGAAACAACAGCCCACTCTTTAGATAAAAAATTCGACAAATCTGGTATTAAACAAGAATATACTAGTTTTTGTGCTAACAAAGGAATCATAAATATAGAAATGGGGTTGCAATACCTCGATAAAATCAGTTAGTATGTGGACATTAAGACAAGTTTACGCAAAAAACCTATGCGCCTTTAAGCAATTGGATTATACATTGTTGCAAAAACATACAACGCTGATTTTTGGCAACAATATGGATAATGATTCGCAAGGTTCAAATGGTTCCGGAAAATCTGCTATGTTAGAAGCAATCGCCATTGGGATAACCGGAGAAACTCTTCGTAGAATAAAAATGGATGAGATAATCAATGATGCAGAAGATGAAGCGACTGTTTCCCTTTTGTTCCAGAATAATACTACAGGAGAGTACTTATCTATTAAACGTGTTATCTCCCGTAAAACAGCACAGATAATCAAAGTTTCTATATATGATGATGAAACTGATTGTAACATAAAACATATAGAACAAGCCGGAGTTGCAGATTACAATAAATTTATACTTGAAACACTGGGGCTGACTAAAGATGATGTTTTCTCAAACTTCATTCTTTCTAAGCACAAATATTCGTCATTTCTCTCCAGTTCTGATCGCGAGAAAAAAGAAATCATTAATCGTTTCAGTAATGGTGTAATGGTGGATGAATCTATCGCTGCATTACAAGAGGATATGATACCGATTCAAGAATCATTAAAACAAGCAGAATTGAATGTAGCGAATCATACCGGACGTGTTGAAACATTACAAGAGCAAATCAACACAGCTATTACAGAATCAACAGAGCGTTCACAAAAGAAAGCTGAACGTATAGCAAACTGGAATGAAGCTATTGCCGGGAAAAGAGCTTATATCCGTGAGCAAAATGTTCTCATAAATAAAAGTGACGAGTTACTGGAGCAATATGATAAAACAGATGAAGTATTGCAAAAACTGGAAAACAGTAAAAAAGATACCGGTGCATGTTTTGAAATTATTTCAGAACGTTTTACTTCATGCGCTTTGCCATTACCTAAGGATTTTGCAGCTATATCAATTAAAAATCAGAAAGAATTGGAGGTTGTTACAACAGAATATTCCAATGTACAACAACAGCTGATTCAGCATGAGAAAAAGATTGCAACAGCCAAATCCTCTTATGAGAAGCTGTTAAAACAACATGAGAAGTTTCAAGAAAACTTCAAAAAGAAATCCACCAAAATTGAGAATCAAATAAATGAATTATTGGATTCTATTAAAAAGTTGGATGCCGAGAATAGTAATCTTAGATCACAAAGGACTAAGTTGGAAGCAGATATAGCCAGCCTCCAAAAACAACTTGCCGGAATTATCGTTTGTCCTAAATGTCAACATGAATTCACATTGGCTAATGATATAGATATAAACGAGGTTAAACTAAGATTGCAAGACCGAAATGGAGAGACACAAGACATTCTCCAAAATATTGAGACTAATGAAAAACGCATTTCAGATATTACAACAAAAGGACGCGAAGCTCGTAAAGAACAGGATGAATTGAATCGTAGTAAAATAGAATGGTCGAATAAGATTACCGAGACTTGTACGGCATTGGATGAATTATCACGTAATACGTCTTATTTAACCAATAAAATGCAAACCCTCCAGCATCAAATGAATACCCTTCAGAAATCCATTGATGATGCGCGTACTAATTTATTTGATGATTCTTATGCAATATTAGATGAAGCTATTAGAAAGCAAGAATACGAAGCAAAGCAGGCCGAGTTGAATATTAACAATGCTAATGGAGCTATTCAGTCATACGAAGAATCTATTCGTGACATCGAAAACTCTTCCGAAACTGACATGATAGAATCTCTCAAAGCCAACAAGAAAAAATATGAGAAAGAATTGGTATTAGCCATTTCTGAAAAAGAAACTATTGAACGGAAATTAAATTCATATAAAGAGCAAGAAGCAACCTTTACTGAATTTAAAACCCATCTGGCTAATACTAAAATTGATGCTCTTAGTCACATAACTAACGAGTTTCTGGAGGCCATTGGTAGTGACATTCGTATTGCATTTTCCGGTTTTACAGTCTTAAAAAGCGGAAAAATCAGAGATAAGATTTCTATTTCTCTTATTCGCGATGGTGTAGATTGTGGCTCTTTTGATAAATTTTCAGAAGGTGAAAAAGCAAGAGTTAATCTGGCTAATATTTTGGCAATGCACAAACTTACCAATGTAAATTGCGATGACGATAAAGGACTAGATCTCCTGATACTTGATGAGATATTAGAAGCCACTGACGAACAAGGGCTTTCCAACATTTTTGATGCCCTCAATCAATTACAGATTACATCTTTGGTAGTCAGTCATGGAAATATAGCTGAAGGCTACCCATACAAGACTGTAGTCAATAAACTTAATGGCGTTTCATACATAGAATGATTAACGAATCAAAAAACATTAAAAATGAGTCAATAAATCAAATTACACGTGATAATGTGCTTGCATTAGATATAGCAGAGCACTGTGGATATTACTCAACCCATGAATCAGGAACATGGAATTTTACCCAAAGAAAAGGCAAAAATGCGACCGAGCAACATAAAATGTTTTATGACACACTGGTTGAATTTATCCAAAAATACAACATCAAATTGATTATCGCCGAAGATGTATGCGTTTCAAAGCATTTCATTGCAGCGCGAAAACTATCCGAATTTAGAGGCATATTATATCTGATATGCGCCCAGCTTGGACTCCCGGAACCAAAATTCATAAACGTTAGCACAGTAAAAAAATGGGCAACCGGTGACGGAAAAGCTGACAAAAAGAAGATGATTGAATATTGCATCAAACGATGGAATATTACACCAGTCGATGACAACATGGCTGATGCAACCCACATCTTCAAATATTATGTAAGAATATACAAACTTTAGACAGAAAATGAGTTACGCAAGAAACATAAGGCGTAGGCAACAAAGAGAAGGCCAGCCCCATTTAATGATGCTAGGAAGCTTGCTAGGAGATTTTTACGAATTCCTTAGTAAACAACCCCAGCCAACAGACAACGAGGTAAGAAGTAATTTTATCTCTAGTAATAATAAGTGGAAGAAGTATTGTGAAGTCCACAAATTGATGAACTCGGATCACTTGTTTGTGCTCAATGTTCAAGAGGCGTGGAAGAGACATACTCAGCAGTTACCACAGAACCCATAATAATAAGTGATGAAGTAGCTGCACGGCGAAAAGCCCTATTTGATAAATACGTAACACCGTACAACCGAATGATATACAAGTTATGTATGCGCTATACTTTTAATCCTTCTGACATAGAAGACAATTACATAGAAGTGCTTACCAACATGTATAAATATATCGAGACATATAATCCAGAGCGTTCTGTACAAACCTGGCTCCATATTGTAACCAAACGATGTGTTTTTGATTTGGATCAACGTAAAAAAAGGCATCAAGACATGTTGAGTGATGATAACGATGTGGAAACATTTTCTTCCAGTGAATCTATTGTAGATTTTGACGAAGTAAGCTCTAACGTAATGGGTATTGACAATTATCAAGAGTTATACAGCGATGATGTTTTAGCTGCATTAAAACAGTTGAAACCACAATACAGAAGCGCACTTTTGTATCAACAGGCAGGATATAAACTCAAAGAAATTGCCGAAATCGAATATCGGAACGGTGCCTTAGAATCTCGCAATATCGAAACTGTCAAAAGTCGATTATTCTTGGCGCGTCAACAACTTCAACAACTATTGACTCGTGATGGAAAAAGAAGAACGACTGACGAAACAGATTAAGACAGTATATACAGAAATAGCCAAGCGTTTGGTAGACCCCTCCTTCTCATTCCCAGAGGGAGGGCAAGCCAAACGCCAACTATCCAAATTTATTGTCAACTTTACTCAAATTTGTGGTGGAGAATTTAATACTTCACGACTTGTAGACTATTGTGTATTCCAGCTTCATAAAAACAGGAATGCCCAATATCAACGTACATTAGCTCCAAAAACATTTGGAACTACCGCTCTTCAAAAATATCTATCAATGTCTTCCAAATCCAAGCAATATCTGGAAGACCAATGGTTATCTGAAGCCAATCTAACCAGAGCCTATCTAAATTCACTAATCTGTAAAAAAGAGCATCCTCAGTCTAAGTATATTTATATGCCATCTGAAGAATGCACTAAGAAACGGAGTATCAACACAGATATTGGGTTTCTAATATGCTCTACATCCACATTGATGTGGAGTCCATTCTCTCCAGCATGTCAAATATGCACAAATGTTGAGAAATGCAAGCAAGAAACCGCGATAAAATATCCAGAGTTATACCGAATAAGACTCGAAGAATATGGCGAAAGAAGATAACGTATTAACAGAAGATTTCTTATTTGAATTATATTACGCTTGTTTTACATACGACTATGTATGTAACTTAGTGTGTGAATATATGCAGAAATCGTACCTGCCTGGTAGAGATTTTCAAGCATTGCAGGGGTATCTGTGCAAATACTTCGCAGAACACAAATCATCCCCTACCCTTAATATTATCAGCCAGATAGTTTCTGTCAACAGAGAGGTTTCAGCACTTTTAGAAGATATAAAAGACTGCGCCGAAGGAGTTGAGCCGGAAATTATATTGGAACAGTTTGAAAATTATCTAAGACAAGTAAAATTTCAAAAGACTTACAAAGAGATAGGTGAACTTTATGCAAAACAGGATCGTGACAAAGCAATGAAGTTGCTCCAATCATTTGCAGAATGGCAAAATGATTTCAGCTTGCGTCAAAACTCTTTTGTTGATGTAGTCGAAACCTTTGAATCCCGTTTTAGGCGTAATAGAGAAAAACACAATCAAGAGTCAAGATTTAAACCAATCACCAGATTTTATATTGATGGTCTGGATGAAATGAACGGTGGACGAGATTTACGTACTCAATTAACATGCCTCTTAGCCCCTACTGGTGTTGGGAAAAGTCATGCCGCACGTTGGATTGGAAAATGCGCCTCTCAAATAGACGGATTAAACGTACTTCATTTCCAGTTAGAAGGTTCTGAAGATGAAGTTGTGGATGCTTATGCCGCGTCACTAGTTTCCTGTAATTCTTATCGTTATAGTACTGGTACACTAAAAGACCGGGAATTAGAACGAATGATACAAGAAATCAAAGCAATGTCTGGCACCCTAAAGGTCAAATCCTTTCCAAAGTTCGCTAATCAAGTGTCTACCATTGATATAAAAAATGGTATTGCTGAATACAAAAAAATCTATGGCATATCTCCAGATGTTGTTATCATAGATTCTATGGATTTGTTAACAGATTCCAGCGGACGTAGATGGTCAGAAAATGGAGAACGTCACAAACGAGTTGCTGTAGCTAATGATTTAAAGGACTTGGCAGGTGACGAAAATGTCTGGATGGTTGTGACTTATCAGGCAACTATAGAAAATAGAGAGTGGCTTAACGATGAACAAAATGTATTGACTGAATATAATTGTTCAGAAGCCAAAGGTTTGAGCAGACCAATGACTCATCTTATTACTCTTAATCAAAGCATCAATGAAATGCGCGAAAATGTCATGCGCCTAAATGTTGCAAAATCACGATTTTTCAAAAAAGGAGACCCATTTAAAATTGCTACTGATTATGATAACGAATGTTTTTATGACAGAGCAAGAACATTAAATATCAGCAAAGTTGCGTAATATGGAATTGAGTAAAGAAGAAAAAGAGTATATAATCCAAGAACTTTCTATTGAACTACATGCAAAACCGGATGGTAGCGGAAAGAACTTGATTGTCCCCCAGTGCCCCTATTGTGGGCATGAAGGAGGGAAATACGGTATATATATAGGTAAAGCAACCGAAAGGAAAAAGCTTTTTATGGCACACTGCTTTTCGTGTGGACGTTCAACCCAGACATTAGAACAATTGCTAACAGATATAGGCCGTCAGGACTTAATTATAACAGATACTTTTGATCTGGATGGAGATAAAAAAATTAATGATTTCTCTTTTCTGGAAAACGATGACAGGGAAATAGATGACTCTCTGTGTGTTGTGGAAATGCCTGAATATTATAAGCGCACTCATTTTAATCGGTATTTAAGAAAACGTGGATTTACTGAAGAAGATTACGATTTCTTTCCTGTTGGCACTACACGTAACATGAACTTCAAATTTGATGATTATGTAATATTTCCGATTATAGACAACAGAGATATTGTTGGGTATATTTCCCGGCATATTTGGGATAAAGCTGATATTGATGAATATAACCGTAAAGCAAGTCATAATGGAAAATTCCAAATTATGCGTTATAGGAATAGCACTGAAAACGATTTTGTCAAATTATTATACAACTATGATAGTATAATTGAAGACGAAACAGATACCGTAATCCTTGTAGAAGGAGTATTTGATGTCATTGCACTTACGCGAAAATTAAACCTGTATAATAACCCATCTGTGGCTGTTGTTGCTACGTTTGGGAAGAAAGTCTCTGATACACAAATTTATAAGTTACAGGCAAAAGGAGTTCATACAATTGTCATTGGGTATGATGGGGATGCTGTAGAAGCTATAAAGAAAACAGGTGAACAACTAAATGAATATTTTGATTGCTACGTTGCTGATATTGAGAACTCCAGTCAAGATTTTGACAGTATGGACTTTTGGGAAATATATGACACGTTCGCTTTTGGACTGAAAACTTTAACCGAATATAAATTAAACAAAATTCAAATATGAATCCTGATTTATTAAATTGGCTAGATAATAACAAGATGTGTTTCAATATCATAGACGAAGATGTTATTGAAATCACGGGCTTTGGTAAAATGTACTATGAAGATACCAGTATGATTAAGTCCATCTTCCGTACTGATGCTGACAACAACATCAAGTTCAATACAATGGAAAACATTCAAACATTACAAGAAGAAGGCATTAATTATATAGTATTTCAATTTGGAGACAACTGGTATTATTATGACACAAGAAAAGACTTTGAATTTCAAATTTTAAAGTATGTAGGCAATAGGAAGCCATTAAACCATGCCCAAGAATTTGTAAACTTAGGCATACATACCCCTTTTGAATTGCTCAATGGAAGTTTTTCGCTAACAGATTGGATAAAAAAAGCCAAATACTTAGGACAATCCGCATTAGGTATTTGTGATTACAATACAATGGCAGCAACCCTTATTCTTCAAAAAGAGTGTGAAGCTGCTGGCATTCAATGGGTGTTTGGATATTCACTTACATTCACTGATGGTATCGAAAAGATAGATGCCAAAATATACTGTCAGTCACAAGAAGGACTTCAAAATTTGCTTAGAATTCAAAAATGTATAAATGTAGATTCAGAAAATAAAATCATTGATTTACAAGATCTTCTAAAACATGGAGCCGGTAATATAATTGTATTTAGCAAATATGCGTCATTTTGGTTGAAAGAAATAGGTAATAATCTTGACCGTTTTTTCGATAGTTTTGACGATTGCTTTTATCAATTAGATTTATCGGAATTCAAAGCTGAACGTATTGATATTAAAGTACTAGATGCCACAAAATGTTACTTTGACTACATATATGATACAGGCGATCTACCTCCAGTATTAATTTGTGACTGCTATTATTTGGACAAAGATGATGCAAAAAACAAAATCATCCTTAACAAAATCGCTGAAGGGGCAGCACATAAACAAAGTGATGACCAATATTTTAAGGACTTGGACGAACATTGGACTACTATGTCTGGCTTGTTTGATGAACACAAATGGGACATAGAGGATATATTCAATTGGGCGTGTGAAAATACTGTTAAGATTGCTGAAGGGGCAAAAGCTAGATATGAAATTGAACGCAACTTTATGCCTCAATATGACATGGCTGACAATGAAAAATCAAAGTACGCCAACCGACATGAAATGTTTTTGGATTTGCTGGAAGATGGGTTCAACAAATTGGTCCCCAAAGGTAAAGAAGATATATATCGCAAACAATTAGATTATGAGATTTATGTATTGGAATCAACCAACAACGTAGATTACATGCTCGTACAATATGATACTGTTAATTGGGCACGCAAAAATGGAATATTAGTGGGATGCGGACGTGGTTCTGCTGGAGGGTGTCTAGTTTTATACCTATTAGGAATAACACTTATAGATCCAATAAAATACGATTTGTTATTTGAACGCTTCCTTCTCCCTGAACGTGCCGGACTATACCCTTCAGATGTAACCATTATTGGAGATGACGTAGATTCCAATCAATATATCGAAGTTACATTAGAAAATCATAAAACTTATAAAATAGACAAAGACGCACAGTTACTTGTGAAACGTGCCGGAATGGATGATCCTATTGTAGTATATGCAGATGAACTGCAAACTGACGATGATATTCAATTTGATAATCGAGATCTTTTATTTACTCTAAACGAAATTTGATTATGATTCCAATTTTAAGAAAAGTGGGATGGGATTTAAATCCCAATGACAAGGTAGTTAATGCCATCCTCAAAAGATGTGAAGCCAATAATGGCGAGTGTCCATGCCACAATGACTCCGAAGACAAACGATGTCCGTGCAGTTCGTATAGAGAACATGATGTTTGTCATTGCAATTTATATGTAAAAATCGAAAAATAAAAAGGTATGGAAGATATGATTTTGACAGAAGAGATGCAAAAAATAATGAATCTCATTCAAGATGATGAGAATAATGTATTCGTAACAGGTAAAGCCGGTTCTGGAAAGACTACATTTCTAAAATATCTAATTGAAAAATCCGGGAAGAATTGCATTGTAGCTGCCCCAACAGGCATAGCAGCCATTAATGCAGGGGGCGTTACATTGCATAGTCTATTTGGCATTCCTTTTGGACCTATTACACCTTACGACCGACTGGAAAACAAATTTTCAGAATACAAGGTAGAACTATTGCTCAAAATGGAGTTGCTGATTATTGATGAAATAAGCATGGTACGTCCAGATATTCTGGACACCATTGATCGCAAACTACGGTGGGTTTACGAAAGTGATGAACCATTTGGCGGTGTACAAGTAGTAATGTTTGGCGATCTTTTTCAATTGCCTCCAGTAACAAAGAAACAAGAAAGAGAAATATTGTCTGACTTTTATGATGGCTTTTTCTTTTTCAACGCCTTAGTTTTCAAACGCACAGGTTTCCACATTGTAGAGCTAACAAAAATATTCAGGCAAACAGAACCTGAATTTATTAATGTACTCAACAATATTCGTAATTACCAAGTAACATCCGATGAACTGGATTTATTAAGCGAATTGAAAGACCGCAAAATTAGTAGCAGTTATGATAACGAATACATCCATATTTGTACACACAAAGCTGATGTTGAGAAAATTAATGCCGACAAATTAGGGGAACAAGAGATACGAAACTATGATATAGTTATCAAGGATAAGTTCCCAGAATCATCTATACCATGTGATTTACATTTAAAACTTCGAGTTGGGGCAAGAGTTATGTCATTGGTTAACGACTCATTAAAGGGTTATTATAATGGTATGCTTGGAATTGTGACCGCATTAGAAGATAACGTAATTACAGTACGTATGGATAATGGCCGGACTATCAAATTTGAGCGTTATACATGGAGTAATACGCAATATACTTTAAAAGATAATGAGATTGTAAAAGAAGAAATTGGTTCATGTACTCAATTCCCATTAACATTGGCATGGGCCATTACCATTCATAAAAGCCAAGGACTTACATTCGATAAAATTATCATTCATGTATCACATACTTTTTGTCCTGGACAACTATATGTAGCCCTTAGCCGATGTAGAACGCTGGAAGGCATCGTTTCAGATGCTTTTATCACCAAACAAATGATTATTCCAGAATATGCTCTAATTGATTTTGAAAGGGCATACAAATCAGAAGGTAACTATTATGGTAAACGGTTAGATTAATTAAAAATGAAAGTCATATCAGTTAAATATAAAACATCTTCAACAGAGGTGAAAGCCATAGATTGTTTTGTGGACAGTGGTTATTTGCAAGGTCCTGGAGGTTCCCTTCCAGATGTGGATGTAGACTTCCAATCAGACCGTAGACAAGAGGTAAAAGAGTATATTGAACGCCGTTATAACCATGATGGTAAACAACGTGTGTTTTCTGCCGGAACCTTTACGACTTTAAAGTTGAAAGCAGTGCTTAAAGATGTAGCGCGTGTACATCGAGTACCGGTAAATATTGTAAATTATATCACAGCTATATTTGAAGATGACAATATGAGCTGGACAGACCTGTTTACAATGGCTGCTACTAATAAAAAGGTACATAGCTTCATAATGGAATACCCACAAGTAATTGAAGATATTCGTACTTTGATGGGACAACCTCGTTCTTCATCAGTTCATGCCTCTGCCCTACTAGTAACCCCAGATTCAAAAGATGGAAAAGATTTGGAATGCTTTGATTTTACTCCTATAAAAAAAATAGACGGTGTGTTGATTTCTGAATTTGACGGTTATTCATTAGACGAACAGGGATTACTAAAAAATGACTGTCTTGGTATTAAGGAATTGTCAAAACTACAAGCTGTCATCAATATATGTAATGATAAATATCATACCGATATTACTTTTCAAAATATCGTGCAAAGCGGACTAGATGATCCTAAAGTATATCAACTACTACAAAAGGGATACACCCAAAATATCTTCCAGTTTTCATCTAAAGGGATGACTAAATTTTTGGTAAGTATGCAACCAGATAAAATTGAAGATTTAATCGCAGCCAATGCCTTATTTCGTCCAGCAACACTAGATTCCGGATCTACAGATAAATATGTAGACTGCAAATTGGGAGATGCAGATCCTGTATATCTATGGGGAACATACAATGCCATGAAGAATACTTATGGTGTGCTGTGTTACCAGGAACAGCTAGCACAGATTGCACGCGAAGTTGGAAAATTCAGTTTAGGTGAAGGTGTCAAATTGGTAAAACTTATATCCAAGAAAAAAGTAGATAAGATTCTTGCCTTACGAGACAAGTTTATGGCCGGAGCTAATGAAAATGGGTGCCCAAAAGAAGATGCAGAAGCAATATGGCACATGTTTGAGGTAGCTGGTGGTTATCTTTTTAACAAAAGTCATGCAACCGCTTACGCTGTTACCGCCTATGCCGGAGCCTACCTTAAAGCCAATTACCCTACAGCTTTTTATACCATAGCTCTTCAATGGGCTAAAGATGATGAAATTCCTACATTAATGAGTGAGATGGAACTATGCAGTGAAGCAAAAATAGTTCCACCAGATATAAATGTAAGTGGCGGAACCTTTATTACAGACTATGAAACCAATAAAATTTTTTGGTCTCTTTCTCGTATTAAAATGTTGGGAGCTAAAGCTACAGAATGGATTATAAACGAACGAAATGTACGCGGAGAATTTAGTTCTATTGAAAACTTTATAGAACGAATATTCCGGTATAAATTAAAGCTGTACAAATATTGGGATGATCCAGACAACCCGAATGAAGCTACTAAATGCCCAGTTAATGCAAGACATGTCCGTCATTTAATATTATCCGGATGTTTTGACAAAGTAGAAAATGCCCAATCAGTCATAGAACGATATGCCATTTTAGAAAAAGCCGCAAAATGTTTAGGTTTTGAAATATCCGAAAAAGATATACCGGAAGATTTGAGAAACAAACATTATTTCTGGAGTCAACAGCAAATCGCAATTAGTGGCATTGGAGCTATCGACTATAAACGTATTTATGACAATTCAGAAGCAAAGCCCCAAATAAAAGGAAAAGCATCTTGGGCACTTTTAAAAAACATACAAGACCCCGATTATGATGGAAAACGCGTTGCTATTTGTGCTAACATTGTAGATATTGAGGAGAAAAAGTTTAAAGACAAGAAAACAGGTGAGAATCGAGTTTTCTGCAAACTTTTACTTCAACAAAACAATGACCTGGTAGAAATGGTCATCTGGAATGATGAATGGATGAATGTCCGGGCAACACTTTGTAAGGGTGGTTCTCTTAGCAGTGCAAAGAACAAAATGCTTATATGTTCCGCCCAAGTTAAATACAGTGACTATACAGGTGGAAACAATCTTCAGTTATATAAATCTTCAATTATAGACATATTATGAAAATAAAAGCAAATATACCAGTTATTATAACTATTGTCGGACCATCTGGAAGCGGTAAGACAACAATGGCAAACATCATGTCTGAAAACGGCATTCCAACAATAGTATCATATACAACACGTCCCATGAGGGAAGAAGAAACAAATGGAAAAGAACATTGGTTTGTAACTCCGGAAGACAAGCCCCAAATGTCTGAAATGATAGCTTATACACAATTCGGCGAACATGAATATTGGGCTACATTGCAACAGGCAAAGCAGAAGATATGTACATACGTAATTGATGAAAAAGGTCTGAAATATTTAAAAGAAAAATTTCCAAACTCATTTATTATATTTTCTGTATATATCGACAGAAGTATAGATGATCGAATAAATTGTGGAATCGACCAACAGCGATGTGAACGCGATTTGAATCGTATAGAGATACCTTTAAATAAATATGATTATGTTATTCATAATAATTATTCACTCGAAGAATTTAAACAAAAAGTTAAACAACTCACACTAAGTTTATTAAAATAATATGGCAACTCCTAATAACGAAAAGCCAATTATCGTGGCTTTTACCTTAGACTTTGAGACTGGCGGTTTGGACTGCCAAGATTGCGCATGTACCCAGATTGCAATCCATGCAGTACGTATAGATACTTTTGAAACAATTGACAGATATGTAAAATACATATCCCCATATAATAAACAGCCGGATAAAGGTGTGGCTAAACGTAAAGTTTTGAAGAGTAAATTTGATAAAGACGATGAACAGCCCATGAAATATGAAGAAAAAGCTCTGACTTATTCCGCCATAACAATGGATATGTTAGAATCTCTTGGTATGGACATCAAGCAAGTTGCGGCAGAGGTTATTGATTTTATCCGCAAAAACATATTATCAAAAGGTCGCAACATAAAACCCTTCTTAATTGGCCAAAACATTGGATTTGATATAGGATTCATGCAACAGTTAATGGAATATGGAGGACAAATGAAAGAATTTGCCAAATTAATGAGAGGAGAAACAGATTTCTATGGGCACTTCCAGCCTTTATATATAGACACAATCGTTTTAGGACAATTGGCTTTATCTCATTTAGATGGCATGAGCAGTTATAAATTGGAAATCATGGCAGAAAAATTTGGTATCGAACTAGATGATGCCCATGATGCAGATGCTGATGTAACAGCAACGACCAATGTGGCTATGGTATGTTCCCAAAGGATGCGTAATGCTTCCGGCATAGATGATGGTAGTATGGTTATGACCAAAACAGAAAAATCACGTGTTCATTTCAAAATATAAAATATGGTAACAGAAGAAGAAAAGCAACAAGCGCAATCAATTGGACTGGAGCCAGAAGTAGTGTTCAACACTCTTTCAGACCGAAGAATCCTGGCTGTACAAACCGAAGATACCCATGAAACTATTATGGAAATTTCCGGATATGATTTACAAATAAATTTTAATCGGGATAAGTTACAGAATATTGCAGATATAGAAAGTATGCTAGATGGACTCAAGGACCTATTCAGACGGGTTGTTATGCAAGATTTATTAGAAAGTAACGTTGAAAAAACAAACTCATAAGACCTTTCCTAGCTATTCTTAGTAAACCAAGCCCAGTTGAACATATCGGCTGGGCTTTAATACAATTAAAGAATGGAACTAAAGAAACCAGAATCGTTGAATAAACAAGAAATTGATTTTTGCGAGTTATTCATTTTCGGCTGTGACCCTTATGCCGGAAATGCTCGCAAATGCTACGAAGATATATTCTATGATTCCAGTCATACCTCTTTAAGAAAGGCAAAACAATTAATGGCACGGGATGATGTACAAGAGTATATCAATCAGTTGCGAGCTATCGCTAATTATGAAACAGCCGACCTAAAAGCTCGTCTAACAGAAAAACTACTGCATATTATAGACGAAACTTCTACAGCAAAATATACAGATCGAAGAGGCACAGAGCTATCACCAGCTCCATTACGTTCTGTAGCTGTGCAAGCATCAAAAGCTTTAATGGAAATGTATCCAGTAAAGGTAGCACAAGAAAGTAAAGTTGAATTGAAAGGTAACGGTGACTCTGGTATTGTTTTCAATGTCATTGTTCCTCAATCTAATAATGATAATAATGTTGAATAAAAGAACAAATGGTAGGACGAAAAATTACAATCATTGCCTCCCCTTTATTGAAAGAATGGAAATTGAAAAAGTTAATTGGAAGGGATGGGGTTATTATTAAAAAGAATCAAAATCAAAAAACAAAAGGCGTATGGGTACGCTTAAATGAGCCATTTGCAAATGAACTAGAATGGTTTATCCCAATCCAATCAGTACAAATTACTTCACATTAATATGGAACAGTTGGATAAAGGCATCGGATGGCTTCAAAAATTGCTTAACCTACAAAAGAGATATGGCTTTTTCAGCATTATAAAAGGACTATTTCTGTTGTTTTTAAGCGGTTACATCATATTTTTCGCATTAAATCCAAAGTATCTTTTGGATCGCATGTCCGAAATAACAACTGCCCAACATGACCATCTAGTAAATACAAGGTTATCTGCGGATTCCAATATTCGCCATATTTTATCTAAAATGATATTTACCACTAATGCTGACCGGGCATGGTTAATAGAATTTCATAATGGAAGTAAAAATCTGACAACAGGATTGCCATTCCTTTTCGGTTCGATGCGAATTGAAGAAGTTAGGGATAGTATATCAAATGTTGACGAAGACTATGCGGATTTTAGCTTATCAAAATACAAACTTGTGGCAAAAGTATTGGACGATGGATATTTTTATGGTGGGTTGGATGATATTCAAAAAATAGACCAACGCTTGTATTACAAATTTCAAGCCAACGACATTAGCGAAATAGCCTTATTAACATTGTATGATGGAGAAAAGCCCGCTGGAATTATTGGTCTATCGTTTTGTAACGGTAAAAAGATGGACAAACAACTGGTTGGAAAACATATCAGAAGCAGTGGCATAAAAGTAGCCACATTACTATCACAAATAAATGATTAAGACTATGGAATTAAGATTAGAACGTCTATGGCCAAAAGAGGCTTATACAATTGGCAGACTATATATCAACAATGAGTTTTTCTGTAATACACTAGAAGACAAAATAGTTGATAAAAATAGAAATGGAATATTCGATAATGGAGAAAAAAAAGTTTATGGAGAGTCGGCAATTCCGTATGGTACTTATAAGATAATCTATAATTGGTCTCCAAAATTTGGTCGTAATCTCCCAAGATTATTAAACGTTCCTCATTTTGAAGGTATTCTCATACATAGTGGCAATACCGCCGCAGACAGTGCTGGTTGTATTTTAGTGGGAAAAAATTCAGCGGTAGGTCGATTATCTGAATCAAGATATACTTCTGATTGCCTTAACAGAAAGATTGAAGAGGCACAAAAAAAAGGGGAACCAATTACTATCAGTATTGTATGAAACCAATTACTATCATAAGTTGTATTCTTTGTATTCTGTTACTCGGTTCATGCGCTACTTCTAAAAATACGGAGCATCAACAACAGATAGATTACTCCAGTGAACTGCAACAACTTCGCAACTCACTGGATTCTCTTCACATGGATATTGACAAACAATCTAAAGTAACGGCAGACAAATTGAGTAATTTAAAGTTAGAAAATAAAACTGTGTATTTATCAATGCCAGACTCTACCGGGAAACAATATCCAATAAAGCAAAGCATAACTAATATAAACAAACAAGATACCGAGCATACAGAATCAGCTGAAACATTATCAATATCCATTTCACAAATATCATCCAAGCTAGACTCTCTATACCAAAGGGTTAATGAACTTAGCAAATCGTCAGGAAAGACTATAGAATTAAGTTGGTGGGATTTACATAAAGATAAGATTTATCTATCGGCAATAATTACAATGCTAATAACAATATTTCTTGTTAAAATCAAAAAATCATATCATTTATAACAACCACCTCTATAGCAAAAGACTATTCTTGATAAAACATTAAGAAGTTATGGATTTACATATTAAAGATAGATTGCTTATTCCTTCTATTTTTCCAGAACGGGGAAATTTTATGGATTTTAATTTGAAAAAGTCTATCGCCCGAAAAATTGCTATTTCAGGGCAAGACAGAAAGGACTATGAAATAGTCGAAAAAAAGGAAGAAAAGCGAATTGAATGGAACGTTCAAAAAGACGCAGAAACCCCATTAGTGGTAGAATTTTCTAAAGAAGAACTGGATTATATGCGTAGGTCTTGTGAAGCTATTGCAGAACAACAAATGCCAGATGAAATGTGGGCTGTAGTTGAACGCATCTATAACGAAGCACAAAATTGATTTCTTACTTCTTTACTCACAATCATATCTTCCATACGAATGGGAATCTGTCTTACTGTACGGATTCCCATTTATTGTTTTAAATTAACAATATGGCTGTAGGATTAAAAGCACCAAACATAAAAATTGATTTCAAGCCATCTCCCAAACAATATGAATTATGGAAATTACTTCAACCCGACTATTGCCCTCATTGTGGAGGGCATATATCACAAAAAATGGTCGGACATGATATTAAAGGAAACCCACAATATAAACCATATTGCACATCATGCGGCTCTGAGAATCTACCACAACTTATTTTAGGAGGCGGTGCAGCCGGAGGTGGAAAATCTTATTTAGGAAGCTGCTGGCTTGTTAGTAGCTGTATGAGATTTCCAGATATACGTGCCGTTGTAGCTCGTAAAACCTTAAAGAGCTTGAAAGGTTCTACTTGGAATACCATAAAGAAAGTATGTAAGGAATGGGGGCTAAAAGAAGGGGTGAATTACAAAATAAACAATCTGGATGGGATATTGACATTTTGGAATGATTCAGTCATCATCATGCAAGAAATGGTTGACTTACCTTCAGATCCAAACTTTGAACGTTTCGGGTCTTCAGAATATACTATTGCATTCATAGATGAGGTATCAGAGATTTCAGAAAGAGCTATTGAGGTATTATTTTCTCGTCTTCGTTGGCGCACAGCAGAAACATTTAAAACTGCTAGAATGATGATGTCAACCAACCCTTGCATCAATTGGGTACGTTCGCGTTTTGTTCAAGACGATGAAGGAAATCCTGTATTATGCAAAGAAGGCGAAGCATACGTACCATTCTCTGTTTTTGATAATCCGGATATTCAGTTTGTACAGACCTATGTTGCAGCATTAAACAAAATTACAGATCGAGCAACACGAGAAAGGCTTTTATATGGAAACTGGGATTTTGTTGACTCAAATCTTATGGCTGCATATTGGAATTTTGATGGCGAAAAACATCTTATTGAACGGTTACGGGAAAAAGTTTATGATCCGATGAAACCAATCATATCAGGATGGGACTTTAATGTCGCTCCATATATGAGTGAGATGGAGTTGCAGATTAATTATGAGAAGAAAGAAATATATCTGCTGGAAGAAAATTTAGGTAAACCAGAGAACAAAGAAAACAATACCCCAAAATTATCTCAAAAAATAAGGGACAAACACCTCCAGAATCAGCATATAGGTGGAATAATTATAACAGGAGACCCAGCAGGATTAGCACGTAGCACGCAAACAGAAGAAGGTGTCAACAACTATACTATTATAGTGGACAATATGAAAAATAATGTGCTAAGGCCACGTATAAAATTGCTTCAGAAGCAGCCGCCACAAAGTACCAGGTTGGAGTTTGTTAATGCAATATTAAACGGGTTTGACGGTTGGAAATTCATGGCAGACCTACGGTGTCGTAAATTTACTGAAGATATGATATACCAGCAGAAGAACTCTGACGGCACCAAATCCAAGAAAAAAGTATTAAACCCCAAAACGGGTGGAAAAGAAGAAAAATACGGGCACTTATCGGACATCTTGGATTATGTATTGGTATTGTTTCTCTGCGACTCATGGAGACGGTTCCAAAATCAAAAGACAACAATTGAAACATATACAGCACCAGTCTATAACACTTTTGAATATTAATTATGTATAGAAGGTTTTTAAACAAAAACGATTATCTGGGTATCATTACGGAGGATGCTTTATCGCAGCTTACCCGTGGGAAAGATATTTGTTTTGTGCAGGCAGAACAAGCCGCTGAAGCATCTATTATGGATTACCTTACTGAAAATTACGAAATTGAACGCGAACTAAATCGAGGTAAATTCATCTTTGAATATGATCGAAGAATCAGTTATCCTATAGGATGTCATTTTTACCTTGACGGGAAAATATGCGAGGTAATTCAAGCTATCAATGGCTACAAAGCTCCTTGTCCTATATCTTATTGGCACGAAACAGAAGAGATACTTGACCTGAAAAAAATAGAACAATACAGCCAGATGAAAAACTATCGTCCCGGAGATGTGACAAAGTTCTTAGGACGGACATATATATGTGACATCGCCAATGGCATAGACTTCAACGATATTCGTATTCCGGAAGTTAATGCCTGGGAAATGGTTGATACATACAAGTGGGACACTGTTCCATACAATGAATGGGAAGTTGTAGAATATGAAGGCAAATTCTTCACCTTGCTAACAATGGATAATTATGACTGTCTGGTCAATCCAATGGAGTCTGACTGCTGGGGGATGATTGGAGAATATGATCCTTCACTCAATTCTTATGAGTTGTCAGAACACGAATATGTAGAATATAAAGGAAAAATTTATTACCCTATAATCAATCCCAATGCTGATGTACCGGAACTGGAAAGGAATATCAGATACCATGACCCAAGAAACTATAACTTGAAACGTCACATGGTTCAACTGTCATTATACGAGTTGCACAAACTGATTTCTCCTAACAATATCAGTACTGTACGAATAGATGACTACGACCATTCTATGCAATGGCTAAAAGACGCTTCCAGGCTAAAATTAAATCCTCAAATTCCGAGAAAAATTGATAACAAGAAAGAGCCTCTTACAGACTGGCAGATGGCAACCTTTCAAACATCTTATGACCCATATCAAAACCCTTGGCATGTATGAAATGGTTTTAATATGATAGCATCATCTCAAAATTAAAAATTAACCTCAAAAATTACATGGATTTTCTAAAAAAAATTAGGCAGAAAATAGATGAATTCTGCTTTAACCACATGAGAATGGACGGTGCCCAGCATCTGATTGCTGGCATCTTGATTTATGATGTACTCAAATACCTTATACCTGTTTGGAGTGCCATACTAATCACTCTGATTATACTTGTCGCCAAAGAAGTTGTTTTAGATAAATGGATAAAGAAAGGAGTAGCTGATTGGCATGATATAATCTGGGGAGTCATAGGACTTCTGTTAGGAGTGCTGTAAGTACTACTCTTAGAGTAAATGATACGGTGGGTAATAGTGATGTTGCTCACCGTATTCTTGTTAATGATGCTGTAGATACTGAACTTTGTGTTAAAAGTAGTGCTGATAAAGATGATTTTAATGGTGCTGAAATAAAAAGTAAAACTAATGTTGTATCTTTGTCTCGTAAAACAATTGATTTATGGCAATTTATATCAAACCAATACCAACATTAACCGGCAAAGTCGCAGAAAAATTTGAAAAGATTGCCCGTGAGAATGAGAAAAAACGAGGGACCGTTGATTTTTCGCGTGAAGTAGAAATGACCAAAAGAATTTTGGAAAAATCAAACCTTCGTAAATTCAAATAGTGGGTACATTTATCGAAGATAATTGCGAATTTGTTGAATGGAGCAGACCTCTAATAGAGAACTGTTCTGACTTTTCATGCACTCACGATAAGGATATTGAAAATTTCTTCAAAAATGATTTTGAAAATTACAACAATCAATTACTTGGTAAATCATACGGTTTCGTCAAGGCTAACACTTCTTTAGAATTAGTTGCAGCATTTACCGTATCCAATTCAATGTTGCCCGTTTCGTCCTTACCTAAAAATATAAAAAACAAAATAAATCGCCCAATACCCAATATTAAACGCAACTCTCAATATCCAGCTGTATTAGTTGGACAATTAGCTGTATTTGATTCCTTTGCCGGAAAACATATTGGTGATGAAATTTTGTCTTTTATAAAAGGTTGGTTTATTGATCCATTAAATAAGACTGGATGCCGTTATATTATTGTTGATGCCTCTAATCATCAAAAAGTGATAGATTTTTATCAGCGTAATGGATTCAAATTTATATTTGAAAATATTGCAGATGAAATAGAATACATGAAACTAGACCTAGAACCAGAGTATAAACGTACTCGTTTAATGTATTTTGATTTGATTATCCTAAAATCATAATTTGTTTTCTTCTAACAAAGAAAAATACCCCGGTCACTTAGGGTGAATACCATGTGTCAAAACAGTAATCTGGGCTTTTACCTATTTTGGTAAGTCATAAATGACACACAGTGCAAAGTAACCGAGGCATATATTTTTATCTATTCGTCATATTGACGAAGTTCATCAAGTCTTGCTCCTTTATCAATACTCTACCGGCTGGCTTGGTGTACGGTATTCTTCCTTCAGCCAAGTATCGTTGAGCCGTTCTGTAAGATATACGAAGAAAATCAGCTGCTTCTCTTACAGTGACAAGTTTCACCTTCATACAATATTGTTAAGTCGTTCAAACTCTTTGTCTACTTCAGCCTGGTATATATGCGCATATAGCTGCGTAGTCTGGATATTCGTATGTCCAAGCATTTTGCTGATAACCTCAATCCTCACACCATTGGCTAATGCAATAGTAGTGGCAAAGGTATGCCGGGCAACGTGACTCGTCAACTTCTTTTTTATTTCACAGAACGCCCCCAGAATTTTTAAATATGAATTGTACTTCTGGTTAGATATAACAGGCAACTTAAACTCATACTTCTTTAATATATTCATAACTTTATCCATGAGTGATATATTATAAGGAGTTCCGGTTTTTATTCTCTCATCTCGTATTCTATACATTCCGTCTGTCATTATAGCATCTTTGAAGTTAAAAATTGCCAAATCCGCATACGCCAAACCAGTATAACAACAAAACAGGAAAAGATCTCTCACACGATTCAGGCACATATCATCAATCTGTTTAGTTTCAAGTTTAGTCAGTTCTTCTTTAGTCAAGAACTTTCTTGCTACACGTTTGCCGCGATCTAATTTGAAATTCTGATATGGATTCTCTGAAATCAAATGAGCCGCGTATGCTTCTCTTACAAACACTTTCAGTATCTTGTGATAATTATATACCGAAGACTGGCATTTGCATCGTTTTTTGGCGAATTCATCGTATGCTCTGATATTTTCATCACAAATATCAGTAAAATCTTTAATCCTGCCAAATTCTTTCAGTGCTTTTAGTACACACTTCTGCCTTTGCTTCGTTGAATCAGTAACTTGCCGTTCGTATATCCGTTTCTCCATAAAGGACAGAAATGAATTTGTGGTTCCGGATTCCGAATTGTTCAAATACCGTTCCAATCTTTCAAAGGTGAAAGGAATGTTTTGAGAAGAGAGCTGATAGACAAAATCATATATCCCAGATACCATATCATTCAACTTTTGGTTGAACACTAATGACTGGGGGTGATTTTTAACTTTCAGGTCTTTGCCCCACTGGTCGGAATAGAGTTTTATGCCAGTTCCGACATACTTGCGTTTCCGCTGATAAGTAACCTCCATTTGTACGGAGGATTGACGTTTTTTGGTGGCTACGTGCTTTCTATCAAAGACGAGCCGTACAGATACATTGTTCATACTTTTACTTTAAGTATGATTGATAAATGTAGATAAGGAGAAATTGGGAAGATTTACGTCTGGTATCACACCGGGTATCACATTGGTATCACACCGGTATCATCCCCTAGTATCGCATTGGTATCACAAATATGTCACTATTTACTATACCTTGTCATAGTTTGACGTAATTAGTACTATCTTTTGATACTCCTTTAGATGTCAATTCATATAACATCTATTCAATTAATCTGCTGTAAACCAACAAAATAAGGAGGTAAAAACCTCCTTTTTCCTAGTACACCCTCAGGGATTCGAACCCTGGACCCACTGATTAAGAGTCAGTTGCTCTACCAACTGAGCTAAGAGTGCAAACTTTTTTCACATTGCAACTTCGGACTTGTACACCCTCAGGGATTCGAACCCTGGACCCACTGATTAAGAGTCAGTTGCTCTACCAACTGAGCTAAGAGTGCTTATTTCCTCGTTTGCGGTTGCAAAAGTAGGTCTTTTATTTCATTTGTCCAAACAATAATGCAGCTTTTTTACTATCTTTTTTTCATGGTTATTCGAACACATAAAGCTCTGAAGGCGTATTTCGCTTTAAAGCAAGCAGTTGCACATCTTTACCTACAATTACTCCTTTGTTCTTTAATTTCCATTCTACCGTTTTATAGGCCAACTCCGGATGATTATTGTCTTTGCTTAGATGGCACAACCAGATATAACGTAAATGTTCAGTGATATTTTCTGCCAGAAACTCAGCAGTGGCAGAATTGCTCATATGCCCGGTTCTACTCATAATCCGTTCTTTCAGATATTGAGGGTAAGGTCCCATTTTAAGCATCTCTTCATCATAATTCGCTTCCAGAATCAGATAATTCGCTTTACTGATATAATTTGCCGCTGTCGGAGTGATCTCCCCAAGGTCAGTTAAAAAAGAAAAGACTTTGCCGTCTATTTCTATGCAATACCCTACGTTGTCCGTCCCGTCGTGAGGAACCTCAAAAGATTCGATGCGGAAGTCCTCGAGCATCATAGGCACTTGCTTCTCCAGATAACGAACCGATGTGCTGAGCTTTTCCGTCATACAGTAACTACGATTAATTCCCTCATGAATACGGGCTGTGGTATAAACAGGTATATTCATCTTTTCCCCTAAATGCCCTACTGCCTTGATATGGTCTGCATGATCGTGTGTTACAAATACAGCACGTACACTTTCCATCAGAATATTGAAATCTTTCAGTGTTTTCTTGATGGTACGGATGCCAATACCGGCATCTATTAGTATTCCATAGGTATCAGTACCCAGATAATAGCAGTTCCCACTGCTGCCACTCGCCAGGCTTATAAATCTTACTTTCATGTTTTATCTTTCTTTATTAAAATGCAAAATGCCGTCAACTTTTACAGCAAAGTGACGGCAAATATACATAAAAAAGAAGATAATTAGCGAGAAGATTTGGTCTTTTTGTCGATGGATTCGGTGATTTTTGCGAATAATAGCAAAGCTACAGCAGCAATCAACCCGATAGCAGCAAAATAATACCAGATATAATGCGCATTCGCACTGGCTGCCTCCCATGCGGCACGAGTTTCAAACAAGGCAGGGTCCGGACAATATTTGGTCAGCAGAATACCGGCCAGCCCGAAACCGAATATGGAAGAAAGAAACGAGTGCAGATGACTGAACCCTAAATACATTCCTTCCTCCCCTCTGGGAGCCTGCAAAGAAAAATATTCCAAGTATCGCGGCGAAATAAAACACTCGGCAAGGGCCTGCACAACGATACCGGCTACCATCATCAAAGTAATATTGCTCATTCCCGAGATTATATCATTTCCCAGTATGTTTCCGCAAGCCATCAACAAGGCAGAAACAGGAATCAGAAACATACCCACATTCATCGAAGTAATAGCGCTGCGCTTTGCCATCAAACGGGTGATAAAACTGACACAGCACACCACTACAAAAGGGTTCACATTGGCAATCCAGCCCGGTTTGGCAGTCTCGCCGGCCAGACGGATGACGTACTTCGGCATAGTAGCATAAAGTTGCTGCTGCACCATCCAGAAACCTGTCACTATTAAAATAAGGACTAACAAACGCCAGTTGGTCACAATCCGCATGAAGCCCTGTCCTATCTCACGCAGACTTTTTCCTTCACCTGCCGTATGGGTCGATTTATAAAGCAGGATAACTGCCAGCAGGGCAATCACCGTCATCGCTCCGGAGAAATAATTAATGTAAATATAGGCTTGTTCGCCGATCACATTTCTCAAAGGGTCGATAATTGTCTTGCCCGTAAAAGCTCCCACATTGACCATCATATAAAAAATAGAATAACCGCGGGCACGGGTCGCTTCCGTTGTCTCCTTAGCTACGGATGCAGAAATTATTGACTTGATAAAAGAACCTCCTATCATCAGAATAAACAAGATAGGAACAATGATCCACCGGGAAGAGCTATCCGGCAAACCGTTGAACTGGGTCGTGACGCCATAGCTCACCAATCCTGCCGCCTCCAGCAATGTGGGGAATACACCCAACCCCAAATAGCCAATAGACAACAGAGAAAAAGCAATAATCATCGATTTCCGAAAACCGATCTTATCTGCATAAGCGCCCGAAAATATAGGAAGCAGATACAATCCTCCGGAGAAAAGGCCGGAAATCATACTTGCTTCGAAATCATTAAAACCTAAAATACTGGATAGATAAATAGTGAGAACGATAAAAACAGCATAATATGCCATACGTTCAAACAGTTCGACTGTGTTGCTTACCCAAAATGCTCTTGTAAAGCCTTTGGCAGCACGCTGAGGGGAATTGTTCATGTAATCTGTTTTTTTTTATTAAAATGTTAATTCGACGCAAAGATACGTTTTTTTAGCTTACAGTCCGTATCTTTGTCCTAAATTACGTATTCTAAATATATCATATGACTATAGCTGTTGATTTTGACGGAACGATTGTAGAGCATCGTTATCCACGTATTGGTGAAGAAATTCCATTTGCTGTTGAAACGCTGAAATTGTTACAACAAGAAAAACACCGTTTAATCTTGTGGAGTGTACGCGAAGGAGAACTCCTGGAGGAAGCCGTAGAATGGTGCAGGGCACGGGGACTGGAATTTTATGCAGCCAATAAAGACTATCCCGAAGAAGAAAGGGATCATCAGGGTTTTTCCCGAAAACTGAAAGCCGACTTGTTCATTGACGACCGGAATGTCGGCGGCATTCCCGACTGGGGAATTATCTATGAAATGATAAAGGAGAAAAAGACTTTTGCCGATATATACAGCCAGCAGAGAGAAGAAAATAGCAGTCAGAAGAAAAAGAGGAAATGGTTGCCGTTTTAAGCTCCGGCACCAGACATCGGACTTACCTCTAACTTATAATATTCATAATGCACTCTGAACAATCGCGATCGGAGTGCATTTCTTTTATCAAAGGGAGCCCGGAATTCACATTCATTATTCCTCTTTACCTTCCCACTTTTCTCTGTATTCCCACAGTTGCTCAATGGTGGGATGAAAGGTCGGATTTTCCCAGTTTCTGGAAATCATCGAAATCAAAGATTCCAAATAAAGTTTGCCATCAATGATTGAAGTACAACTGTTCAACTGATACTTTTCTGTCGGGTAACTTTTAGTTTCAAGCATCTTTTTCGCCCAGCCCAACAGTTCCTGGACCGATTCTTCATCATAAGTATGTTGTGCCATATTTCTATATTTTCCCACAAAGATAAAGATAAAAACCGAGAAAATACAGAGTCGGGCAGGCACTTTTAGAATTCCACCTTATATAAGGTAACCAACAATCGCAAGTTTTATCCAAGTTCACCGGGGAAAAAATAGTTTTTCCGCTCATAAAATTAAGCAGCCCAATTCTTTTTATTACTTATTATTTATATCTTTGTTGACTCTAAATTCAATTAGATGAACTATAAAAAGTAACAATCATGAAGAAAATTATCATTCTGGCATGTTCCTGCTTTCTTCTGGCAGCGTGCGGAAACAGTGCAAAAACAAACAAGAGTACAAGTGCAGACAGTACAGCAACCCAAACAGTCGATATACATAATGCCGAAACATCTCTTGATTATGAAGGAACGTATAAAGGAGTCTTCCCTGCCGCCGACTGCCCAGGCATCGAAACAACTCTGACACTAAATGCCGACAAGACATTTGCCCTTCATTCCGTATACATCGACCGGGACAGCTCATTTGACGAGAAAGGCACTTATACACTGGAAGGCAACATCTTGACTTTAAAAGAAGAAGGTGGAGAAACATCTTATTATAAAGTGGAAGAAAACAAAGTTCGTCTACTAAATGATGACAAACAAGAAATAACAGGAGCACTTGCCGAACATTACATACTAAACAAAGAATAAGCAAGAATCCTGCAACAGCCAATCTGACTACCGGAAATAAAGTGGTAAATCTGCCTTTTTATTTCCGGTATCTTTTTTTGTTCCTAAGTTTTATCGTTTTCAGAGAACAATTTCAATATTTTTTATGTTTATATAAATAAAAACAAACTTATAAAAAGAACGACTTATGATTTATAATTTTTTATTCCCCACAAAGCCGAATACGACCAAGGTATCTTTGTTTTTATTGGCAGTCCGCATTATATTCGGAATATTATTAATGAACCACGGTATACAGAAATGGAGCAATTTTCAAGAGCTGTCAACGGCCTTTCCCGACCCAATCGGTCTGGGCAGTTCCATATCTCTCGGATTAGCCATCTTTGGAGAACTGGTATGTTCGATGGGCTTCATCTTTGGTTTTCTATATCGGCTGGCAATGATCCCGATGATCTTTACTATGGTAGTGGCCTTTTTTGTCATTCATGCCAATGATGTATTTGCAGTGAAAGAATTGGCTTTCATTTACTTAGTAGTATTTGTATTAATGTACATTGCCGGGCCCGGTAAATTTTCCATAGATTATTTCATCGGAAGCAAGTTGGCACACAACAAACGTAAATAACATAAAAACAAGAAATAATAACCTTGATTAATTTAAAAATATTATATTTGCATTCATTAGAAAGAGAATTTATCAATATTTTTATTAATCAAAAAGTAAAGTAAACATGAAAAAAGGCAAACTGACATTAGTAGCAGCTATACTTAGTGGTAGCTTATTATTCAGTTCCTGTGTTGGATCATTCGGCTTATTCAACCGCTTAAGTTCCTGGAATCAGGGAGTCGGAACCAAATTTGTAAATGAACTCGTATTTTTAGCTTTCAACATCGTTCCGGTTTATGGCGTAGCATATCTGGCTGATGCTTTAGTAATCAACTCTATTGAATTCTGGAGCGGTTCCAACCCGATGGCCAATGTGGGTGACGTAAAGAAGGTAAAAGGAGAGAACGGTAACTACATGGTTAAAACGCTTGAAAATGGTTACTCAATCACAAAAGAAGGCGAAACAGCTTCTATGGACTTGATTTACAACAAAGAAGCTAACACATGGAATGTGGTTGCAAACGGTGAAAGTTCTGAACTGATAAAGATGAACAATGACGGTACTGCTGACCTGTTCTTGCCGAACGGTGAAAAAATGAACGTTACATTAGACGCTCAGGGCATGATGGCTGCCCGTCAGGCTACTATGAGCAACCTGATGTTTGCAGCTCGCTAAAAGCATAACAAGATAAAAACGAAAGGAGATGAAACTGGTCATACAGGTTTCATCTCCTTTTTTCGTTTGTCTCCTCCCAGATCAGAAAGGATATCCTACTGCAAAATGGAAAGCAAAATCACGGCTGAACTTAGGATGAATAATCGGATAACGGTCTTTACCACTCTCATACACCGGATTAAGGGCTTTCATACCTCCGTCAAAGCGGAGAATGAAAAAGTCCAGATCAAGACGGAGTCCTAATCCGTATGCCACTGCTATTTGCTTATAGAATTTATCAAACTTAAAGACTCCCCCTGGCTGATTGTCATAATCACGGATCGTCCATATATTACCGGCGTCCACAAAGATAGCTCCCTGGAACTTCCAGAATAATTTGCTTCGGTATTCAATGCTGGCATCCAGTTTGATATCACCGGACTGATCCAGCAAATTGGTATTTTTGGTTCTTACAAAAGAGCCCGGTCCCAAATCACGTACCGTCCATCCGCGAACACTGTTAGCACCACCGGAAAAGTATTGTTTCTCAAACGGAATAGTCTTCGCATTCCCGTAAGGAACAGCGATTCCCAAACCGACATGAAAAGCAAATGAATTGCGATGATCGATTCGTATATTTTTGGAGAAGTCAAATTCTCCCTTCACATACTGCGCATAAGGAATTCCCAGAATAGCATACTCCCCATCATTATTCTTACGGATATTGGTTGCCTTGGACAAAGCATACATAATATTTCCTGCCGATTCGAAATTAAAACGGATAGAATATGAATTAGAAGCAATCGTATTATTGACGATAGCACCACCTATACTATTATAATGGTAGCTATATCCCATATTAATAATCAACCGGTCCTGATAATTATACTGAAGAATATGGCTCTGACCTTTATTGATAAAGTCTTCCTTAAACTTCTCCGATATTCTCGGCAAATAAAGGAAACCAATATTAATCAGATCAATGCGATGTTGTATCTTCTGGCGTTGAGTCCATTTGTAGCTCCATGAAGCCGACGCCATCGTACGCAGGAATTCGGGACGCATCTGATAATTATATTGCAATCCGAACTCCGTAGTAGCTCTGATCTTCCGCTTATAGTCCGAAGAGAGGAAAGGAAACAGAAAATTAGGGAAATTGATACTTGTCTCCACTCCGTATTCTGTATAATTATTATTGGAATAGCCTGCCTGAAGTCCCGAGATTACCTCGTAAGCACCACGAAACTTTATCATGAAAGTCTCCGAACCGCGAAACAAGTTCCTGTTTTGAAAAGAAACAGAAGCTGCTGCCCCCAGGTCACCGGCAGAGTTGGTACCTTCCAACTCGAAAGCTACCGATTTGTGTTTACTCTTAGTCAGCATCACATAGCAGTCAAGCTTCGCCGTATCTCCTACCTGATTTTCTATAAAACGAATATTGGTATACTTCAAGGCAGACAGACGCCCGAAATTGGAATAGGTCTGCTGTACATCCTGTTCATTGAATAAATCACCAGAAGCAAAACGCAGATTATCAGTAAGCATCTTCGGACGCAGGTAGAGTTTATCTTTATAGTAGATAGGGTAGCCTTTAAAATGAAGAGAGTCATTGATGTCCATGCTGTTCAACGCTGAAGACTGCAGTACATCATAATCCGTAATAAAGTTAATCTTATCTATCCAATATTGCTGATGTGCTTTCACCGAATCGTTCACATGAGCTCTGTACGCATGTAAATGCAAGGTCAGGTCTACCTGATAAGTACCCCGAACCGTATCTGCCGTATAACCGACATAATCCTTATTGAATTTATAATAACCATTACGGAGCAGCTTGTCGGTAATTCGCTGACGCTCTGCATCCAGCACATTCACATCAAATATCATCCCTTCTTTCAGCAGACTTTTGGCGGAATCCTGTTTCAGAAACTCTGCAATCTTAGGGTCATGAATGTCATACTTCAACGAACTGACAATATAAGGATCTCTTGCCGTCACCTCATAGTATAACTTGATCTTCTTCTTTTTTATCTTAGTCGAACGCTTCACGGTAGCAGCCATATAGCCCATATTGCGCATTGCCTTCGTGATTTCATCCTGCGAACGCTGCGCTTCAGTCTCACTGTATATCACAGGAGCATCCCCTATTCTTCTCAGAAACTTATTTCCCCATTTGGTAGAATCCCGTCCCGAAAGGTTGTAAACATAGAGCTGCGTCTTGATCAGACTGAACCATTTCGCATTAGGATTTTGACGCACATACATTCGTAAGGAAGAGGGACGGACATTTTTCTGATCTGTATGAATCTTGACTTCATCCAACAAATAAGAACCATCCGGCACATACTTAGTGGCAGTGCACGAAGCGAACGACAGAAGGGTAATGACAAAAGTAAGTAAATAAAGAAATCCTTTCCTCATACGGTATCTCTATAAAAGCGGAAGCAATATATAGGGACAAAGATAGAGCATATTTTTCGTTCGAGGAAATTATCAAAACAATAATTAATGCGATAAAAGTTCTTTTCACCACGAATTACAGAAATTTGCAAGGTCCGTTTTACTAATACCTACATTCTCAATCGTAATCCTTGCAGTTGCTTCTATAAATCGTGGTGAACAGAACCTTTGTCTTTATGGAAGTCTGAATGCTATAGGAATTGTATACTTGACAGATACAGCCTCACCCTTCTGCATTCCCGGTTTCCATTGAGGCATCGAATTAACTACACGGAGAGCTTCTTTATCCAACTCCGGATCAACACTGCGCACAACTTTCGCATCAGAAACACTACCGTCCTTGTTGACTACAAACTGTATAACAACACGACCTTGAATTTTATTCTCTTCCGCCTTAGTCGGATACTTTATATTACGACTTAAGAAACTTAACAATTCTTTCTGCCCTCCGGGATAATCCGGCATTGTTTCCACTACGCTATAAATAGAGTCGGTTTTCTCCTGAGGTAATGTAGCTTCCGCTTGAGGTTCCGCCTTTTTTTCCGGTTCCACTGCCACTACCGTATCTGCTTTTTCTGTATCAGACTGGGCCTTATCCGTTTTCTTATTTGCACAATTACTGAATAATAACAGTAATGCAACCACTGGTATAAACATCAGATACTTACCTACCATGATGTTATGAGTTCTTTTTCTGTTTAACATTTTTATTCGTTTTTTTAAAGGTAATACACTAAAGTTGTTATAGAAATTTGCTGCAGCCAATGAAGTATGTTTAATTCCCAACAAATGATATTGATATGATTTCTTATCATAGCCGGACATCACCACTTGTTTGTCCGCCAGATATTCATGGTTCATACGTATCTCGCTGCGTATCAGCCAAGAGAACGGATTAAACCAACATAATAAGATAATCAGTTGGGCCAGTATAATATCCAATGAATGAAACTCGCGAACATGTGTCTGTTCATGTATCAATATCTCATTTAGCTCTTTGTCCGGGTATTGTATCGCACCTATAAATATCCAATGGAAAAAAGAACAGGGCTCTCCTATCTCGTCCGACCGACAAACAGAGACTCCTTTTAGAGAACAGCGCTGAGAACGAGCTACAGAACGGCATATTTTACAGACTTCAAACAAACTGCGCAGTAACAACATGGCAAATCCCAGTCCATAAATAATCCACAGCCATGTACCGGCCTGCCAGTTTGCCGCTCCAACTTCTGTTGAAGCAGCAGGTAAAGTAGCAGTGACCAGCACTTCGGGCAATAGTTTGTTGTAAACGGTCGTAATCGCTTCTCCCAATGCATGTTCGTTCCACCCCGCCCACTCCGAAAAATCAATGAATGGATAAATCAGCGAAGTGGCACATATCAGCAACAGCATACCCCGTCTCAACCTAAAAAACGTATCTTTGCTGAAAGAGAATTTATAGAATGCATATAATACGATCAAAGCTACATTTACTTTAATCAGATAAATTGAAGGTTCCATACCTATCTTGATTTATGATTCTTCATCTTCAATAATGTTGATCAAATCCTCGAGTTCTTTTTTACTGATTTTACGGTCACGGACAAAAAAGGAAACCATTTCTTTATACGAACCCGTAAAATAGTTGCTCACTACTCCATTCATGAAGCTACGTTTGTAATCACTTTCTTTCACCAATACATGATACTGAATAGAGTTTCCTAACTTAAAAGGAGATAAAAACTTCTTCTTCTCCAAGTTACGGACCACAGAGGCAACGCTTGTGTATGGCGGCTTGGGTTCCGGCATTTCATTCAGTATCTCACGGATAAAACTCGGTCCCATTTTCCAAAAGTAAATCATCACTTCTTCCTCTTGTTGTGTCAATCTTTCCATCTTACTTTCTTTTATATTGATTATCAATCTACTAATTTTAAGCAAATCTACTAAAATTAAGTAGAGTATCAGTTTTTATTCACACAAATATTGTTAATATGGAAAAGATTTATTTTCAAAAAACTCATTCAACAGCCGATTAATTAGAAATATATTTATAGCTTTGCGGTAAATAAAGAAGTAAAAGAATAATGCTGAGCAAAAATAAAATAAAGTATATCCATTCGCTGGAACAAAAGAAGACACGTAAAGAAGAACAGGTATTCCTTGCCGAAGGTCCTAAATTAGTAGGCGATTTACTGGGGCATTTTCCCTGCCGTTTTCTGGCTGCCACTTCTTTCTGGTTACAAGAGCACCCCGGTATTCAGGCAAGTGAAATAGCAGAAGTCTCTCAAGAAGAACTATCACGTGCCAGTTTGCTGAAAACACCACAGCAGGTACTTGCCATTTTGGAGCAACCACAATATACTTTAAATCCGGAATTTGTCCGCCAGTCTCTTTGTCTGGCACTGGATGATGTTCAGGACCCGGGGAATCTGGGTACAATTATCCGGTTGGCAGACTGGTTTGGCATTGAGCATATTATTTGTTCGCAGAATACGGTAGACGTGTACAACCCTAAAACGATACAAGCCACCATGGGAGGAATCGCCCGTGTGAAGGTTCATTATACTTCTCTCCCCGAGTTTATTCGTTCACTCGGAGATACTCCCGTATTCGGTACTTTTCTGGATGGAAAGAACATGTACGAACAGCCATTGTCCGCCAACGGGCTGATTGTAATGGGAAATGAAGGTAACGGAATAGGAAAAGAAGTGGAAGCGCTCATCAATCGGAAACTCTATATTCCCAATTATCCACAAGGAAAAGAAACTTCGGAGTCTCTCAATGTAGCCATCGCTACCGCAGTAATCTGTGCCGAGTTCCGGCGACAGGCTGCATGGAAGTAAAATCAAAAGGATAAAATAAATAAGGAAACAGAACTTCTCCCCTCTCTTCAGACACTGCAAGGAACTCTTTAGGACATGAGGAAGTTTGATCCGAAACTACAGGAAGATTAAATTGAAACACTGGGATGTTTTTTTCAAACATCCCAGTGTTTTTTATTTCACTTCCAGGGAACAATGCGATCAGTCCGGGCATCCATTCAACAGACTCGATTTCTTCCGTCAACGGGAAAATATGGCAGACACGTCCGTCATCAGCAATCTCAACCACCTGCTGTCTGATAAAGCCAACTTCAGGCAAAAGTAAATAATGAGCAGCAAAACGTTTCATAAGATTAGCGGGGAGATGATTGACGTCTTTGCTGATTTTTACGCTGATTCATTTGCCGTTCCCTTCTTTGCTCAATCTTTTCCTGCTGGATATGTTGCTCTACTTCAATTTGTTCCGGTTTCTTTTCAGGAGTCACCGTACGACGGCGGTTCATTTCTTCCGGAGAGATACGTTGACTATCTTTCAGTTCATCGACTTTCTTCAAAGAGTCTTTCGAAATCTCAGTATCTTTTTGGGCAGAAATCTTTTTCAAAGAATCTGTTTTCAAAGCTTCCAGCTGATTAATCGAGTCACGTTCGGCTACAGAAAGTGAGTCCGCACAATGATAGCGGGTTAATATAAAGCGGTCAGCCAACAATGCTCCGGCTTTCTCTCCTTGTACGGGATAATAGATAAAACCCTTTATTTCCTTCATCGCACCCAATGTATCTGCAAACAAACGTATCTGATGCACACCCGGATCGGTGACTGTTTCCAGACGATTTAATGTATCTTTTTCATAAATAACCTGCATAGCCATCGTGACAGTTCTCAGAGAATCTGCAAGCATCGGCTCAAGGAAACGATAACGAACTTCCCAAACCAATGTATCACGATCTTTATAGTTAGTATCGGCAGGCAGCACAAACGCATATTGATCATTCATCACCTCACCTGTCAGACGCACGAAACGCTTCCAAGGCCAGACATCAATGCTGTCGCCCGGATCTGACATCTTCGGTTTATTGTCACGCAAAGCTATCAGATGATTTATTTCATTCTGCTGGGCTTTCAGACGTTTGCTTACTCTTTCATAAATTTTCGATAATACTTCCGTGTTGCGTGTGTACCACACCAAAGACGAATCGAATACGGCTTCCGTTGTACCATATTTCTTGAAAACGGCATCGAGATACAAAGCTTTCTTATAATTCTCATTATAAGGCAGATTATCTCCCATCGACTTTGCCAGATGATAATCATACAGCAAATTCTCCATCTTCGATTCTGAGATTACATCGTCAGGTCTTTTGACTTTACAACCTGCTACTGCAAGCGCGAACATGCAAATACAACACAGATGAAACCGAAACCTACTCTTCATGATTAACGCTTTCCTTTTTATTTTTATCTAGTGAATGGTAAGATTCGTTCAGATATTTACTATAGAAAAGTAGCAATGCGATAATACCGCAACTGATGGCAGCGTCCGCAAAATTAAAAATCGGACTGAAGAATATAAAATGTTCTCCACCTACGAAAGGCATCCATGTCGGCCAGTTTGTGTCAATTATCGGAAAATAAAACATATCCACCACCTTACCATAGAACCAGGTAGAATATCCACCTCCTTCGGGCATAAAGCTGGCAATCTGCGAATGAGTACTTTCATTGAAAAAAACACCATAGAATACACTGTCTATAATATTACCCAAAGCGCCGGTCAGGATAAGGGCCACGCAGACGATATATCCGGTTTTGAAACCTTTCTTTATAATCTTATAGAGATAGTAGCCTATCAGCCCTACTGCTACAATACGGAAAGTTGTCAGAAATAGCTTTCCGAAAATTTCCATACCGAAAGCCATACCATTGTTTTCGGTGAAATAGATATAAAACCAGTCTGTCACACGTATACTTTCGTGCCAATACATATGAGTCTTAATCCAGATTTTAATGATCTGGTCAATAATCAGTACGGAAAAGATAACAAGCAGGGCAATTCTACCCTTCGTGAATAGTTTCTTCATTTGTTCATCATAAATTAAACATAACGAGCTACAAGTTGCCGTGCGTAAACATTGCGCAGCTACTTGTAGCTCGTCATCCGTAGCTTGTAGCTATCTATTATTTTTTACCACTGTTCTTAGCCTCAATGCTCAAAGTAGCATGAGGAACAGCACGCAGGCGTTCTGCCGGAATCAACTTTCCAGTCTCACGGCAAATGCCATACGTTTTATTCTCAATACGTACCAAAGCTGCCTGCAATCCCTGGATAAACTTCAGCTGACGTTGTGCCAGACGGGTTGTTTCCTCCTTAGAAAGCGTATTGGCTCCTTCTTCCAACACTTTATATGTAGGAGATGTGTCGTCGGTATCATTACCATCCAAGCCCATCAGGCTCATCTTCAACTGCTCGTAATCACGTTGAGCCAACTCCAGCTTCTCCATAATAATGGCACGGAATTCCTCGAGTTCCGCATCCGAATATCTAGTCTTTTCTGCCATAACTTTACTAGTTTAAAAGGTTAATCAATATTAGTATTAGTCTTTTATCACACTGACAAATAATGAGAAATCGTCAAAATTAAGTTCTGTACCGTCTTTCACTTCATCTGCCAAATCAAGGGATGTTCCTAAAACTTGGTTACAAATATAAGTATTATATTCATTCACCGCATCATCTGTTTGCGTATTTTTGGAGATTGTGATCTTTATTTTGTCCGTTATCTCGAAACCGCTGGACTTACGTATATTCTGAATACGATTCACCAATTCACGGGCAATACCCTCACGACGCAACTCCTCGGTCACAGTAACTTCAAGAGCTACAGTCAGTTTTCCTTCATTGGCAACCAGCCATCCCGGAATATCCTCACTGATGATTTCGACATCCGAAGTTTCAATCACAGCCTCTGCTCCATCCAGATTCAATGTGTACTTTCCGTTCTTTTCGAGTTCAGCTATCGCTTCCTGAGTCATTTCTGCCACAGCAGCGGCCACAGCCTTCATCTGCTTGCCGAATTTCGGGCCTAATTTCTTAAAGTCACATTTTACCTTCTTCACCAATACGCCGGCAGCTCCATCTACAAACTTGATGTCTTTTACATTCACCTCGTTCATGATCAATGCTTTCACAGCTTCGATATGAGCCTTCTGTTCTTCATCCGCTACCGGAATCATGATACACTGCAGTGGCTGACGAACCTTGATGTTCACTTTACGACGTAGCGCCAACACCATTGAAGTTACGTCCTGTGCCATTTGCATACGGGCTTCCAGTTCCTTATCGATCATTTCTTCCTGATACTTCGGGAATTCAGCCAAGTGGACAGAGACTACATTGTCACGTCCTGTAGCAGTGATCAAATCCGTATACAGACGATCAGCATAGAATGGAGAAATAGGAGCCATCAGCTTCGCAACTGTTTCAAGGCAGGTATACAATGTCTGATAAGCAGACAACTTATCCTGAGTAAATTCACCACCCCAGAAGCGTTTACGGTTCAGACGAACATACCAGTTGGACAGATTATCATTGACAAAGTCGGAGATCAAACGTCCTGCTTTAGTCGGTTCGTACTCATTATAGCATGTATCTACTTCTTTTATTAATGTGTTCAATACAGACAAAATCCAACGGTCGATTTCCGGACGCTCCTCCATCGGAACATCTGCTTCTTTATATTCAAATCCGTCTACATTGGCATACAGTGCAAAGAACGAATATGTATTATATAAAGTACCGAAGAACTTGCGACGAACTTCTTCGATTCCGTCAATATCGAATTTCAGATTATCCCATGGAGATGAGTTAGTAATCATATACCAACGCAACGGGTCGGAACCATACTTCTCAATCGTAGTGAACGGATCGACAGCATTGTTAAGACGCTTAGACATCTTATTACCATTCTTGTCAAGCACCAGACCATTGGAGATCACAGCTTTGTATGACACACTATCAAATATCATCGTAGCGATAGCGTGCAAGGTAAAGAACCATCCGCGTGTCTGGTCTACTCCTTCCGCGATGAAGTCCGCCGGATATACTTCACGATTATCCAGGATATCTTTGTTCTCGAACGGATAATGAATCTGTGCATAAGGCATAGCACCGGAATCAAACCAAACGTCAATCAAGTCTGATTCACGCTTCATCGGTTTACCGTCTTCCGATACCAGAATGATATCATCTACATACGGACGATGGAGGTCTATCTTATCATAATTTCCTTCGGTATATTCACCCGGTACAAAACCTTTATCCTTGTACGGATTAGATTTCATAAACCCGGCAGCTACCGATTTCTCTATTTCATTATAAAGTTCTTCTACAGATTCGATACATATTTCACCCGTCCCATCTTCCGTACGCCAGATAGGCAGTGGAGTCCCCCAATAACGGGAACGGCTTAAGTTCCAGTCATTCAGATTTTCCAGCCATTTGCCGAAACGTCCTGTTCCGGTAGATTCCGGTTTCCAGTTGATCGTCTTGTTCAGTTCCATCATACGCTCTTTACAAGCTGTAGAACGGATAAACCAGCTGTCCAACGGGTAATAAAGTACCGGTTTGTCTGTACGCCAACAATGAGGATAGTTGTGCACATGCTTTTCGATTTTGAAAGCCTGATTGTTTGCTTTCATCATCATACAAAGAGCAATATCCAGAGACTCGGCGGCCTGCGCAGCTTTCTCGTCAAACTTGCCATCCACCATAAACTGCGGATCATAGGCATTTTTCACCCATGCACCCTGGTATTCTTTATACTTGTCTACGTCTACACATTCCTTCACAAAGGTTTCATCCAGTTCATCCAACAGATAGAACTTACCTGTAAGGTCTACCATCGGACGGGTTTCACCTTTCTTATTGATCATGAATAAGGACGGGATTCCTGCCGCACGTGCCACATTCGCATCGTCTGCACCAAAGGTCGGTGCGATGTGAACGATACCTGTACCATCTTCTGTCGTAACATAGTCACCCAATATCACACGGAAAGCTTTATCACTTGCTTTCCAGTCACCGCTTTCCGTCACTTCAACCGGTTTCACCCAAGGAATCAGTTGCTCATATTCCATACCTACCAGGTCCGGACCTTTGTATTCGGCTATTACTTTATACGGAACAAGCTTATCTCCGGGCTTATAATCTTCTAATTTCAGATCAGCAGCTTTCGCATTGAAATGAGTATTCAACAATGCTTTTGCCAGCACAACCGTGATAGGCTCTCCGGTATAAGCATTATAAGACTGCACGGCAACATAGTCAATCTTCGGACCTACACAAAGCGCAGTGTTTGAAGGTAATGTCCACGGAGTAGTTGTCCACGCAAGAAAGTAAGGAGTCCCCCACTCTGTCATTTCCGGTTTCGGGTTCTTCATCTTAAACTGGGCTACCATCGTCGTATCTTTTACGTCACGATAGCACCCCGGCTGATTCAGCTCATGAGAGCTCAAACCAGTTCCGGCAGCCGGTGAATATGGCTGAATGGTATATCCTTTATATAGCAAGCCTTTTTTGTGCAGCTGCTTCAGCAACCACCACAATGTTTCAATATAACGATTATCATAGGTGATATAAGGATGCTTCATGTCCACCCAATATCCCATCTGGTGAGTCAAGTCTTCCCATTCTTTGGTATACTTCATCACATCCTTACGGCAAGCAGCGTTGTAATCTGCCACAGAGATTTTTTTACCAATATCCTCTTTTGTTATACCCAATGCTTTCTCTACACTTAGCTCCACAGGCAATCCGTGCGTATCCCATCCGGCTTTACGCTTTACCTGATAACCTTTCATTGTTTTGTAACGGCAAAAAATGTCCTTAATAGTACGTGCCATTACATGGTGAATACCCGGCATACCATTAGCCGAGGGAGGTCCTTCGAAAAACACAAACGAAGGACAGCCATCACGTTCTGTCATACTCTTGGCGAAAACCTGGTTTTCGTCCCACTTCTTCAGTACATCTTTGTTCACCTGTGAAAGGTCAAACTGCGAATATTCAGTAAATCTCTTACCCATAGCTATATCTACGATTTTACTATTTACAATTTACAATTTGAGGGGTATCCCCGTTTTTAAGGGTGCAAATTTACAAAAACATTTGTTTAGTTGAGCAAAAAGCAAAGACTTTTAATCGGAATCATGTGAAGTTAGCGATTATAAATGGCTATTAACCTAAACAAAACGGATACCTCCTTGTTTTAGTGGGAAAATAAAAAGCACTTAAGTTATGAATTACGGTATTAGTATTTTATTCAGAGCAATCCCTTTGGCGATGGCGGTCTTTTGCTTCGGATACGGAGCATTCATTTATGGTTATGGTGATGCGGGGAACCGTTTGGTAGCGGGCCCTGTCGTTTTTTCACTAGGTATGATATGTATTGCGCTGTTTTGTACGGCTGCTACTATTATCCGGCAAATCATACACACCTATAATGAAGCTACCAAATACGTATTGCCAGTTGTGGGATATCTGGCAGCTGTCATAACGATTATCGGAGGTATCTGCATTTTCAATGGTGCTACCACTACTTCATCTTTCGTTGCAGGCCATGTTATCACCGGTGTAGGTTTTATCACAGCATGTGTAGCTACTGCCGCTACTTCTTCCACTCGATTTTCTTTGATCCCGGCAAATGCAAAAGCGACCGGAAACGAAGTTCCTGAGGGAGCTTTTTCTATTGGTCAGAGACGGGCACTGGTCATTCTCGCGATCGTCATTTCTTGTATTGCATGGATATGGGCATTTGTCTTGTTAAGTAACAGTCACTCTCATCCCGCTTATTTTGTAGCAGGACATGTAATGGTGGGACTCGCATGTATTTGTACCAGTCTGATTGCATTGGTAGCAACCATAGCCCGTCAAGTTAGAAATGATTATTCGGAAAAAGAACGTAACAAATGGCCGAAACTGGTTTTATTAATGGGATCGATCTCTTTTGTGTGGGGCATATTTGTCATTTTGGCTGACTCGGGAAGCGCAAACGGTACGACCGGATACATCATGCTCGGGCTGGGTCTGGTATGTTACAGTATTTCCAGCAAAGTGATTCTGCTCGCCAAGATATGGAGACGGGAATTCAAACTGGCCAACCGAATCCCTATGATTCCGGTATTGACGGCATTGGCATGTCTGTTTCTGGCAGCCTTCGTGTTCGAACTTGCTACCGTACATGCCGATTACTTTATTCCGGCACGGGTTTTAGTAGGGCTGGGAGCTATTTGCTTCACGCTGTTTTCTATCGTCAGCATCCTTGAAAGCGGTACTTCCGGAAAGGGTTGAGAAACATCCCCTTTATTGGTTTTAAGCCAAAGACCTCTTGGTTTAAAAGAAACGCATCGTTGGTTTTAAACCAACGGGGTCTTGGTTTAAAACCAACCGAACTGCCTCTTTTTACTTCTTCAACCGCACTTCATATACATCATTTCTACGATCCTTCAGATTACGCACGCTACCATAGGTATGGAGTGCATTCAATAAATCCAGATCTACATCCGAAACCAAAATCATTTCCGTATTCGGAGTCGCTTCCGCCCGTTTTCCATCCGTTGGAAAAGCAAAATCGCATGGGGTGAATACTCCTGACTGTGCATACTGGATATCCATATTATGTACACGGGGAAGATTTCCTACACTACCTGCAATAACTACAAAACATTCATTCTCAATCGCACGCGCCTGGGCACAGACACGTACACGTGAATAGGCATTCTGCGTATCCGTCAGGAAAGGCACGAATAATATCTGCATCCCCTGATCCGCCATCAAACGGGAAAGTTCCGGAAATTCCACATCATAACAAATCAGCACTCCAATCTTTGCGCAATCCGTATCGAAAGTCTGTAACAGTCTACCGCCACTCAGTCCCCAGCTCTTGATTTCATCCGGAGTTACATGCATTTTCTCATACATTTCATACGTTCCGTCACGCCGGCAAAGGAAACCTACATTATATAGCAATCCATCCTCTTTCACGTATGGCATACTTCCGGTAATTATATTGATATTGTAACTGATAGCCAGATTTATAAAACGGTCTCTGATTTCATCGGTATATTTTGCTAATCCGCGAATAGCCTGTGATTCTCCTTTATCATTAAACTTCGACATCAAAGGTGCATTGAAATATTCCGGAAAAAGGACAAAGTCACTCTTATAATCGGATACGGCATCGACGAAGAATTCCACTTGTTCAAAAAGGTCGTCCAATGTCTTATAACTACGCATCTGCCATTGCACCAAGCCCACACGAACAGTTGTTTTCGGGTTGATATATTCCTGTGTAGGCGGCTGATAATAAATATTATCCCATTGCAACAGACAAGCGTAATGCTTGGATTCTTCATCATTCGGCAGGTAATTGGTCATTACCTTGCGAACATGAAAATCATTCGATAATTGAAAGGTAAGAACCGGATCATAAATTTCACGCTGGCGTACCCGTGCGATATATTCTTTCGGGCGCATCTTATCGGCATATTTATGATAATTCGGAATACGGCCACCGAACATGATAGCTTTCAAATTCAATGTTTCGCAGAGTTCCTTGCGATATTCATACATACGACGAGCCAGGCGCAAACCGCGGTATCCCGGATGAATAAACACCTCAATGCCATACAGGATATTTCCTTCCGGATTATGAGTATTGAATGTTTCCTTACCCGTAACTTGTGCATACGTATGGTCGTTCTTTACCTTGTCATAGTCAACGATAATAGAAAGAGCACAGCCTACGATCTTGTCGTCAACTACTGTAACGATCTGCCCTTCCGGAAAAATACTTATTAATTTCTTTATCTGGGCATGAGTCCAAAATACATCGCTACCGTCAGAATAAACACGGGTAAACGATTGGGATAACTGTGCATAGTCTTCAATTTGAAGATTACGTATCTGTACTTTATTAATTTTAATCGGATGTTGTTCCATAACAATACATGTTTTAAAAAAAGACAGTGCAAAGGTACAGCTAATACTTTAATAGTGTTTTTAAACCAATGAATATTTATCATTCTTAATTCAAAGTTTCCTATTCGATGCCTTCATTTCTTGTACGTACAGTCCGGAGTATTCTATTTACTCATACTTGATTTCATTGTAAACCAACTGCATGTATTATTTGCAACTCTCACTAACATCAGCATGACCGGAACTTCAACCAATACCCCTACCACTGTAACCAGTGCAGCACCGGATTGTAAACCGAAAAGCGATATAGCCACGGCCACCGATAATTCAAAAAAATTGCTTGCACCAATCATTCCGGCAGGTGCAGCTATATTGTGAGGCAATTTCCACCACTTCGCCCAGCCATAGGCTACAAAGAATATCAGAACTGTTTGCAACACAAGCGGAACGGCAATCAATACAATGTGCAACGGATTGTTCAATATGGTTTCTCCTTGAAATGAGAACAGAATGATAAGTGTTAATAGTAACCCGCCAATCGTATAATTATCAAACTTACGAATAAATACAGTATTAAAATATTCTATCCCTTTTCGCCGAATAACCAGTATACGGGTCATTATTCCGGCAGAAAGAGGAATGACAACAAACAATACGACTGAAAGCAATAATGTATCCCACGGAATCGTAACGCCACCTACGTCCAATAAAAAAGCAACAATAGGAGCGAAAGCAACCAATATGATCAAATCATTTACTGCAACCTGTACCAATGTATAGGCAGCATCTCCTTTGGTCAGATAACTCCATACAAATACCATTGCTGTACAAGGTGCAGCACCTAATAAGACTGCCCCGGCTAAATATTCTTCGGCCAATTCGGCAGATATTAGAGACTTGAAAACAACGTAGAAGAATAGATAAGCTATTCCAAACATTGTAAAAGGCTTTATAAGCCAATTTGTAATACAAGTGATGATAATTCCTTTCGGACGCTTACCAACATTTTTAATACTCTGAAAATCTACTTTCAGCATCATGGGATATATCATTAACCAAATCAGGATGGCCACGGGTATAGACACGTTGGCATATTCAAATTTGCTCAATGTTTGCGGTATTGCCGGAAGATATTGTCCGATGGCCATCCCGATAACGATACACAAGGCTACCCAAATAGTCAGGTATCTTTCAAAAAATCCAATTCCTTGTTTCTTTTCCATAATGACTGCCTTTTATTTTAATTGCGGTTTTAACTCTTGCAGGTAAAAATCATAGAAACGCATTCTTATTTCATCCCGTACCCGAAGAAATTCACTATTTATAAACTCCGGTGTCCCGGTCACTTCTGATGGGTCGTCAAATCCAATATGCAATCTGTTTTTTACCTTGCCTGTAAACATAGGGCAGCTTTTATTTGCGCCACCACATACCGTTATCACATAGTCCCATTCGTGCTCTAAATACAGGCTTACGTTTTTAGGGGTATGGTTAGTAAGGTCTATTCCTGTTTCAGACATAACTTTTACCACCATCGGATTAACCTTTTCAGCAGGTTTTGTCCCTGCTGAAAAGACATCCATGTTTTTATCGAATGACTGTAAGAAACCGTGTGCCATTTGGCTACGGCAACTGTTACCAGTGCAAAGGATTAAAATCTTCATATTCTTATAAGTTTTTCCATTCAATCAGGACAGTATTGCCCTTTGACAATTCTTCTACTTTCTTAATCCAAGTCAATTCACTTTGTGCTTTTGCTTGCAAAAAAGAATTTTCTGTATTTGTCAATGACAAACAGGCATTTACTACCCACCATTTATTGTTAATCCCGGCACGTTGTAAATCCATTTGTAGGCGTTCTGCTTCAAATACAGGTGTTGCTTCGGGTAAAGTGACAATTACTACTTCCGTTTCCTGTGGATTACGCAAACGGGGTAATAAATTGGCTACTGCTCCGGTTACTTCTCCCTGTGTACGTTCTACTTCTTTGTGATAGCTTTGGGTAGCATCCAAAAGCAACAAAGTATGTCCTGTTGGTGCAGTATCAATCACTACGATTTCATTCTCCGCTTTGTCTACAATTTCAGCAAAAGCCTTGAATACGGCGATTTCTTGCGTACATGGTGAACGTAAATCTTCCTCTATATATTCCATATCTTCGGCAGTCATGGTTTCAGCAGCTTTGCTACGAACTTCATTCTTGTATTTTTCCAATACTTCCGCTTCGTCTATATGGCTTACTGTAATACCTGATTTGATGGCAAAATCATAGTTCAGGTGATTTGCCGGGTCAGTAGTGGTAAGATGAACCTTTGTACCGAGCTTTGTTAATTTCAAGGCTATTTCTGTGGCTAAGGTCGTTTTCCCTACGCCCCCCTTTCCCATTGTAAACACTACTCGTTTGCCGGAAGTATAGAGGTCATTAACCAATTCATCTATACTTTTGCTATCAGTTATCGGCTGATAACTAATTTCATTCGTAATACTATCACTGTATAGCATACGGCGGATATTGGCAATATTGGATAAATTGTAAGAACGCAAAGGAATGCTATACATGGGATATTCAGATAATGCAATAGGCATACTTTGTAACGCCTTTTGCTGCCTGTCATGCAGTTGTTGTGAAACATTGTCTGCTTCATCTAATTGCCGTAAAACACCATTTATCACCAATAGCTGATTTTTAATTCCCAATAGTTGTAATTCATGCGAAGAACGGGCAGCCTCTTTCAACGGTGCTATTTCAGGACGGCTTACCAATACTAACCGGGTTGCGCTTGTATCAGACAATGTATCCACCGCCTGTTTATAAATTCCTTTCCGTTCCTCCAAGCCTGATAACTGCCCTAAACAGGATGCACCATGTGTACTTTCACTAATGAATGTACTCCATGCAGATGGAAGCTGCAACATTCGCAATGTGTGTCCGGTAGGTGCTGTATCAAAAATAATATGATCATACTCCTTTGCTTCATTAACATCGGTAATAAAGTCCGAGAACTCATTAAAAGCAGCGATTTCTACTGTGCAGGAACCTGAAAGCTGTTCTTCCATATTCTGAATAACGCTTTCGGGTAATTTTCCCCTGAAAGGTGCGATTACACTTTCCCTGTATTCTGCTGCTGCCTGTTCAGGGTCAAGATTTACAACAGTCAGCCCCGGCACTTCTGAAATAGCTGTGCCATGTCCGTTTAAGGGTTGATCGAAAACATCTTGTAAGTTAGAAGCCGGATCTGTACTGATAAGAAGTATTTTCTTTCCCTTATCGGCCAAACCAACCGCCGTGGCACAAGCAATAGAAGTCTTTCCTACTCCACCTTTACCTGTAAAAAACAGGTATTTAGTTAGTTCTATATCGGATAAATTAAATGCTTTCATTTCTTTTTTAATACTAATCTGGTATACACTTATTTAGCGGGCATTAAATCTAAATTCACTCCCGTCCATTCACTCATTTGTTTAGTGGTAGGATAAACTTTAGAGACTGCAATTTCACCATCTACCAAAGTAATAGGTAAAGCTTCTGCACCATTCTTTTGAAGATATTCATTTACTGTTTTATTGCTCACATACACCTGTGGTTCATCCCGTAAATTGTGACGGGTAACAATAACACCCTGTCTTTTCAATGTTTCGACAACAACTGCAACCCTCATCAATTCAGGATTGATATTTGTTCCACACAAACCCGTAGGGCAACACATTGCCGGATCAAAAATTTCTATCTTTTTCATACTGTCTTTTATTTTAATTAAATTGTTCATAGATAAAAAACGACCGCATAATAGATTCCTATGACTATAAAGAGTATAGCAACAATTTTGCGGAACCATTTTTCAAAGATTTGTACACTGTTATAAAACCTACCTAATCCGGCAACACTATACGCCAATATCCAAGCAACAAGGATTACAGGTAACCCTGTAGCGATAGCATATATTACGGGTAAAAAATACCCGCCCGTTTCTACTGCTGCCAAGGGCATAAGTATACCGAAATAGAAAACTCCACTGGTGGGGCAAAAGGCAAGAGCAAACAAAATACCCAATAACAAAACTCCCCAACTACCTTTTGTTTTCTTCTTTAGCCCCTCTCCGCCAATATTAATTTTTGGTATATTTAGCTTTATAATATCGAGCATGAATATCCCTACAAGAATTAATACCGGAGCAATCAACATCTCACCGTATTTGCTTACTGCCTTTTGAACCATATACATACTTGCACCCTCACGAAGAACCGGAATAAGAATACCTCCAAGTACTGTATAAGTCACTATCCTGCCAAATGTATAAAGTAACCCATTTATGAATATACGGTGACGGTTTTCTATATCCTTACCAATAAAACCTATTGCCGTTATATTAGTAGCCAAAGGACACGGGCTGATTGCCGTTAAAATTCCTAAGATAAAGGCTGTTATAACAGGAACAGAACTATTGTCTAATAGTGATTGAAGAAAATCCATCCTATAACTGTTTTAGCAATTCATCAACTTTATTTTTAATTCCCTCTTTAAATTTGTCCGGTGATTTTCTTGCATTGGAAAAACTGAACTCCGTCATGTTGTTTACATTCTCTTTTCCATCTTTCCAACCATTCACAAACAATGACGACCAAGTAACCTCGTACTTGTCCGCAATTTGCTCGTTTTCCTTTTTTGAAATATCTATAACCTTATAGATAATCCTATCGCCTGCCTGCTCTTTGGAATAAAGGCTATCCAAAAGGGCTACCGTATTAGCTTCTATTGCCCGACAGGTGATACAGCGCTGCGCTCCATGAAAATAAAGCACTTCGATATGATCAGGCTGCTTTTCTTCCGTACTCTGTGCCTCCGTTTTTGCTTTTGCACCATTACCACAAGATATTAAGATAATGGTTGAGAATAGTAAATAAAAGAGTTTCTTCATAACTATCTTATTATTGAGGTATCAATTCTTTTACTTCTGCAAGTGATAATCTTTTTCCGGCAGATACGACTTTTCCGTCAACGACTAAAGCCGGAAGACTTAAAACATTATACTCCATGATTTTTAATAAATCTTCCTCTTTAATTAATACGACATCGCAACCCAATTCAGTAATTGCTTGTTTAGTTGTTTCATACAATGCCCTACAACCTGCACACCCGGTTCCCAATACTTTGATTTCCATTTTCTATTCTATATTAAAGTTTATTTTTAAATCGTAATTCGTAGAACTACGAACAATATTCTCAAAAAAAAGTGCTGTTATCCACAGCACGATGTTCCTGTACATTTACAATCTTCCCAAAATGCAGCAAATAATTTGCGGGCAAGTTCCCAATTTTCCTTGTTAATACAATATCGCACCTTGGGCGTTTCTATTTCTCCCTGAATTAATCCTGCATCTTTCAGCTCTTTCAAGTGCTGTGAAACGGTTGCTTTGGCAATAGGCAATTCTTCGTGAATATCTCCAAAGAAACAACTTTCCTGTTTAGTCAAGAAACTAAGAATAGCCATTCGTGCCGGATGTCCCATAGCTTTAGCAAAACGAGCTATCTGCTCCTGCTCTGCTGTATACTGCTTTTCTTTCACTTCAATATCTCCTTCTTATTTATTGTTCGCAAAACTACGAACAATGTTTTTAATCTGCAAAATTAATTAGCTATTTTTTCAAGGAGTAAGCATAAAATGTATACATCAGCAAATCACTTTTTACAATAACCACCTGTATAATAACGTATTATAATGACACTTCTTTTTTCTCGGCCAAAAGATTAAACACATAATACCGATTTCCGAAAGACGTATGCTTTGCCATATATCCCATGGCTGAAAGTTTCAAGCCCAATTGACGTGCAGAGACCTCTTTCAAAGCTGCAGAATTGAATTTACGCATCACTTGAAATATTTCAGCTGTTGTCAGCCAGATACCTTTTTCCGTTTCCAAAGGATGACGGAAACAACAATGAAACACATCTTCTAGTAAGGATTGGCGATAATATGCCTTATTATGTTTCTGCAAAGCCTTTTCTTCTTCTTTGTTTAAATAATCCGGTGCACCGGATTTCAGTTCTTCTTTCAGCTGCGCATATATTTGCTTATGCTCCAAAGGTTCTTCCGAAATAGGTTTTAACACCTCCACACACAGAAAGCGACGGCTTCCTGTGGAGTCAATCAATACCTGATAGACATTTGTTGTGGCTATAAAAGAAGCAAGACGGGACTCATTCACCCATCCCAGTCGCTTGCCACGAAAAACGGGAACATTCACCATTTGAAGAAGATTCTTTAATGTAGCCTGTTGACTCTCTTTAATCTTATCGAATTCATCTAAATTAATCAATCCGTTTTTCACGAGCTTCTTCTCCGGCGAACTGCCAGCTGCCAAATTCAGGTTATCAACAAAATAATGCCGCAATGAGTCGGGCATCAGCAATCGGCAAAAAGTACTTTTACTCAATCCCTGCTTCCCACTTATTAAAACGGGAGTAAGTACATTGGCGTGCAGACGTTCTTCCCCACTCCACTGTGAAAGCATTGCCCGTAACCAGCAATGTCCTCCTCTCAGCCATATCTCATTATCTGAAACACGTAGTAATAAAGGTGTTACACGATCTACTCCATCCCAACCCGGCAATTCCTTTACATAAAGATGGAAAGGATTATAAGACTCCACTTTATTTGAAAGAATCATGGTAGGCACATCCCCTCTCCAACAAGGTATTCCCTCCAGGCGGGCATCCACAATCATTCCATTCATTTCGCGTTCATCAATAGGCCGGAAACAGTTCTTTCCACTCTTCTCCCTATATTCTGTAGCTCCTGTCAGATTGTTATAACGGAAATCAAAATTGTCATTCAAATACTCCTTTAATTGCAAAGTCAACGATTGACTCCATTTATTAGATTTGCCCGTTTTTTCACCTGTCTTCTCAGGCTCCTCCTTCTTCTTCAGTGTCTTTTGTTCCACGACTCCGGGTATCTTACAATTGGCAACTATCGGCTCCTGCATTTGCTGTTTCTGTGCAAACAATTGTTTTATTGTCTCTACCATTTCTCTAATTATTGTTTTCATACTTACTGTTTTTTTAGTTATTATGAGATTTGAGACACAAAAGTATAGTACTGAATACCGGATTTGCAAATAAGCTGACTCATTCTTTTTTGAAAAATGATCTAACAAAAATAAGCCTTTGAAGTGTTGTTTTTGATTAGAATTATTAGTAATTTTGACGCATCATATTAGGCGTAGCACCAGTCGTGCGATAGCTATCGCACATAATGAGCGACAGTTGTTACACAATATGTGAGTTAGCTGTTGCACATAATGTGAGCCAATCAATAGAAAGGCACAAAATAAATAAAATGACTGCGTAAGTCTGCTAATTGATACGCACAAAACAACTAAAGCAATGAATGCACTTTATGATTTCTTCCTGACTCCCCAACCTAAAGATTCCAATAAAACGAGATATCATGCCCGACTGGTTGTACGGGACACCATCACACTGGAAGATATAGCCGAAACGATTGAGTCCAGAAGTAGTTTAAGACAAAGTGACGTAATAGGATCTTTTATAGAGTTCGCCAATGTCTTCAAACAAGAATTATCCAACGGGAATAGCATTCACATTCCGGGAATCGGTTCATTCCGTATCAAAGCGGAATCACCCGAAGTACGTTCTCCCAAAGAAATCCGTGCCGAAAATATTCATTGCAGCGGAATCGTTTTTACTCCGGAAAAAGATTTGCTTCGCGAATTAAAGGCTACGACTTTTGAAAAGGTTAGTGAGACCCGCAGGTCACAGGAGTTGAGCGATATAGAAATAGACGGGAGATTAGCTGAATTTTTCAAAGATAATCCTTGTATTACTACACAGCAGCTTTGTTCATTATGTGGACTTCGAAAAGCCACTGCACTCCGCAGATTACAAAAGCGGGTGGATGAAGGAAAACTGACTCACCCGGGCTATATCCGTTCTCCTTTTTATTTTCCTGTGCCGGGATGGTTCGGAGTATCCAAAAATAGATAATGCAAAATTAAGTCTTGATTTACAATGAAATGCTCATAAAAATGATTATGACACCATACCATTGGTATGATGTCATAATCTTGATAGAATCCTGTCATCACACTAAAATCCTGATGACATGATAAAAAACACTAACCTAATTTATTTGTTTTTCTTCCAGAGTTTACTCATATCTTCCAGTGTCTTTCCTTTAGTTTCGGGTACCCATCGCCAGACAAAGATAGCGGCAGCAACACAGATAATTCCATATAAGCTATATGCAAACATCGGACTAAAGTCATATAATGCCGGGAAAGTGGATGATACGATATAGTTGAATATCCATTGGAAAGCCACAGCGATAGCGACTGCTTTGCCACGAATAGTATTCGGGAAGATTTCTGAAATCAGCACCCAGCAAATCGGTCCCCATGACATCATGAAGAAAGCTGCATATACAATAATGGAAAGTACCGGAAGAACACCCTTGATTGCCATGCTATCACACATTGCCACAGCAAATGCACCCACAGCCATACCAATAGATCCGATAATCAGCAAAGGTTTGCGTCCAAAGCGGTCTACCGTAAAGATAGCAACCAGTGTAAAGATGATATTGACACCCCCCATAATCACAGTTTGCATCATACCGCCACCTTCTGCACCGGCATTCTCGAAAATACGCGGAGCATAATAAAGTACGGCATTAATACCAATCGCCTGTTGGAATACAGAAAGTAGAATGCCAATTACGATTACCGTCACTCCATAAGTAAAGATTTTCTCTGTCTTTTCCTGAGCTGTAGCTTTAATATCATTAAGAATTTCCCGAGCTTTAGCCTTACCATTAATTTTCTCCAGAATAGAGTAAGCCTTTTCTTCCTGTTGTACAAGAACCAAATAACGAGGAGTCTTCGGAACAAAGAACAAGAGCATGCCAAACAAAGCAGCCGGGAAAGCTTCCGAACCGAACATATAACGCCATCCTTCCTGAACTGTCCACATATCGGATTCTGTACTTACTGACAACACACCAGCAGCATCTTTCAGAATAATCGGATTCTGATGGTCGCCCATAATCAGATAATTCACAAAGTAGACAACCAACATACCAAAAATAATGGCAAACTGGTTACACGAAACAAGGGTTCCACGAATATTGGAAGGAGCAATCTCAGCAATATACATCGGACATACCGCTGAAGCCAGTCCCACTCCGATACCACCCAGAACGCGATACAGATTGAATGCTATCAATAAGTCCATATTCGGTTTTCCATATTCGAAGAAAAGGACTTCCGGATAATAAGAGCCTAATGCCGAGAGGAAAAATAATACTGCTGCAAGCCGTAATGAGTTACGACGTCCCAGACGAGAAGCAAAAATACCGGATAAAGCACCGCCCAGTACGCAGCCTATCAATGCACTGGAAGAAGTAATGCCGTGCATTACCTTATTATACTGGAAATCGGAAGCGGATAAGAAGAAAGCTTCCAGCCCTTTTTCCGCGCCGGAAATAACCGCCGTGTCATAACCAAAGAGCAAACCGCCCAAAATAGCGACAGAAGTAATCGAATACAAGTAGAGTTTACTTCCTTCGTTCGTTGTATTATTCATAGTTTTAAAAAGTGGATAAAGTAGTGTAGTAGTTGGATTAGAAAAAGTCAGGCGATAAAGTAGTAGCCCTACCGCTGCTTTACCGCCTGTTTTAAATATTAATTAGCAATACATATTCAGAATTGCTTCATAAAGTTCCTGCTTGCCGCTAGTCTGTTTCGGCTCTCCTTTTGTTTTTGCATAAGCAACCACATCTTCCAGAGTCAGCTTGCCATCTTCAAATTCTTTGCCTTTTCCGCCATCGAAAGAAGCATAACGGTCAGCCAGCATCTTCTTGTATGGAGATTCGTTCAACAAAGCTGCTGCACTTTCGAGCGCGCGAGCCATGGCATCCATACCAGCAATGTGAGCAATAAAGATATCTTCCAGATCTGTAGAGTTACGACGGGTTTTAGCATCGAAGTTTGTACCACCGGTACCAAGACCACCGTTACGGATAATCTGCATCATAGCCTGAGTCAGTTCATAATTATCAATTGGGAATTGATCCGTATCCCAGCCATTCTGATAGTCACCACGATTAGCATCAATAGAGCCCAGCATACCATTATCTACAGCTACAGCCAGTTCGTGCTCAAAAGTATGACCTGCCAACGTTGCATGATTCACTTCGATATTTACTTTGAAATCTTTATCCAGACCGTGAGCTTTCAAGAAGCCGATAACTGTTTCCGTATCTACATCATACTGATGCTTAGTCGGCTCCATCGGTTTCGGTTCAATCAGGAAAGTACCTTTGAAGCCGCGTGCGCGGGCATAGTCACGGGCAATTGTCAACATCTGTGCAAGGTGTTCTTTTTCACGTTTCTGGTCTGTGTTCAGAAGAGACATATATCCTTCACGACCACCCCAGAATACATAATTTTCTCCACCAAGTTCAATCGTCGCATCAATCGCATTCTTAATTTGAATAGCAGCACGGGCTACTACATCGAAATCGGGATTAGTAGCGGCACCGTTCATATAACGGGCGTGACCGAATACATTAGCAGTACCCCATAGCAGTTTGATGCCTGTTTCTGCCTGTTTCTGTTTTGCATAAGCTACGATTTCTTTCAGATTTGCTTCATATTCTTCCACACTGGCACCTTCTGAAACCAAGTCTACGTCATGAAAACAATAGTATTCGATACCCATTTTCTGCATGAATTCAAACCCTGCGTCCATCTTGTCTTTTGCAGCCTGTATAGCATCTGCATTGCAGTTCCATGGGAATTGCTTCGTTCCGCCACCAAACTGGTCGCCACCTTCAGCACACAATGTGTGCCACCATGCCATAGCGAATCTCAGCCAATCCTTCATTTTTTTACCATTAATTACCTTCTCTGCATCATAATAACGGAATGCCATCGGGTTCTTACTATCTTTACCTTCAAATTTAATCTTTTCAATTCCCGGAAAAAATTCTTTTGTTGCCATAATTCTTGTTATTTAAAAAGTTATTATATTATTATTTATTATCTGAGTTGAAAGTCCAAGTCTATACGTTGCCGCCCATTGATTTCTCAAGACGATGCTTCCATCTGGCATATGCATCGGCGTATTCCTGTCGTTTAGCTATATTCGGTTCAATCACATCCAGTTTGTCAAGGGTTTCAAATGCCTCATTATTATCTTTATAAATGCCCGCACCGATACCTGCCCCCTTGGCGGCTCCTACAGAACCATCCGTATCATAAAGTTCGATAGTAGCTCCGGTTACTCCTGCCAGTGTATCACGGAAGATGGAACTAAGGAACATATTTGCATGTCCGGCGTGAATCATTTTGACCGGAATCCCCATTTGTTCCATGATGTCAATGCCATACTTAAAAGAAAATACAATTCCTTCTTGTGCAGCACGAATAATATGGTGCTTGCCATGTGCATTAAAATCAACACCACGAATGCTACAGCCTATTTCTTTATTATTCAGCATGCGTTCCGCACCATTACCAAAAGGCAGGATGCTGATACCTGCACTCCCGATCGGTGCTTTGGAAGCCAATACATTCATTTCGTTGTACGAAATACCCTCGGGAGCTATATTTCTTTTTACCCATGAGTTGAGAATACCCGTTCCGTTGATGCAGAGCAATACTCCCAAACGAGTTTGCTCAGCTGTATGATTCACATGCGCAAAGGTATTGACACGCGACTGTAAATCATAATTCACTTCGCCATTCACACCGTATACAACTCCTGACGTTCCTGCCGTAGAAGCGATTTCACCCGGATTGAACACATTCAGTGAAAGTGCATTATTCGGCTGGTCACCAGCACGATAAGTAATCGGTGTTCCTTCTTTCAATCCTAATTCTTTCGCAGCAACGGCATTTACACGTCCTTGTTCCGCAAAGGTCGGTTTGATATCTGCAATGAGCGAAGCATCAAACCCGTAATAATCCATCAGGAAATCGGCTACGCGATTATTTTTAAAGTCCCAGAACATTCCTTCTGAAAGACCGGAAACAGTTGTACATATATCTCCACTCAACTTCATGGCAATATAATCACCGGGAAGCATTATTTTATATATCTGCTCGTAGACAGCCGGTTCGTTCTGTTTGATCCAAGCCAACTTTGAAGCTGTAAAATTACCTGGCGAATTCAGTAAATGAGAAAGACACTTCTCCTCTCCGATCATTTCAAATGCTTTCTGTCCATAAGGCACTGCACGAGAATCACACCAGATTATAGCGGGACGCAATACATGCTGGTTCTTATCTACACATACCAGTCCGTGCATTTGATAGGAAATACCGATAGCTTTAATTTCGGCAGCACCAACTCCTGATTCTGCCATAATAACCTGTGTGGACAACTTCAAGTTTTCCCACCAACTTTCAGGGTCTTGTTCTGCCCACCCGGGATTTACTGCGATAATTTTCGCTTCTGTTTTCGGGAAAAACGCTGACGATACACATTTACCTGTTTCAGCATTTACCAGACTCGCTTTAACAGACGAGCTACCTATGTCATAACCTAATAGAAACATGATAATATTTACGATTTAACGATTTACTATTTAATATTTGAATAAGCTTACCTTCTTACCTTATTATATATCTTCTTATCAAATTTATAATAACGTGCTGCACGATGGGCCACCCCTTGCTGTTTTTCTTCCAAAGGAACTACATATTCCATCATCGCTATTTTCTTATGGAAGTTGCGTACATCCACAGTCTTGTCATATACCAACTCAAAAAGGGTCCTTAACTGAGCAGCAGTAAACTTACGCGGAAGCAGCTCAAATAACATGGAAGGATTGAACTCTGCAAACTGACGAATATAGGTCATGGCCTCTTTGATTATCAGATTGTGGTCGAAAGCCAATGTCATCACATCCTTCAAAGCAATCCAACAAGCCTGATGATCATCCAGATTCTTGTCCAATGTCCGATCTATTTTCACCATCGATAAATAAGCGATCGTCACGATACGTTCAACCTTTGACTGCATTGCCCGTTCCAGCCAGCGTACATCTTTGGGATTGCTGGTTCTGTTTTTAGAACCGAATGCCTTAAACTGCATCAGGTTCACATTTTTGAGCCCTGTCAATTCATACAGTACGCGTTGCGCTGCTTCGTCCAAGTCTTCATCCATATAAATAAGACTTCCGGGAAGTTTCATATCGTGATACACTTCACCATTATCTTCACCCGCACGTTTTACAAGTAACACTTTCAGTTGTTCTCCGTCAAAACCAATCACCACACAGTCTACTGATATGTGATTGTTTGCCAAAGGTGCTTTTTTCTGTATGTTCTGCATATCCATTTCTTTAATACGATGCAAATATAGGGGTGACATTCAATTCAAACAACAATAAATAACATGCTATAAAACATTGTTTTTCATAGATATACATATCATACAACATACAATATGACTACTTAGTGTTATCTTCTGAATTACAATATGTATTTTAGCCATTCCGGTAGCGAGTAATTGTACAAAGTACGAAAAGAGTAATGGTTCTTTATTATCAGTACTTTTCATATCCATTCTTCCTCATCCCCGACAATGTACTTATTGTATTTTAGACGATATCTCATTTTGTATCTTGCTGTTTTTATTTTATCTTTGCCGGATAAATATTAAAAAATCTAAAATGGAACGTCATCCCGTCATTTTATCCATCGCCGGTTCCGATTGTTCGGGAGGAGCGGGCATTCAGGCAGATATCAAAACAATCTCGGCATTAGGAGGCTATGCGGCATCTGCCATCACTGCCGTCACCGTACAAAACACTTTAGGGGTACGTGCAGTCCATGCGATACCCCCCGAAATTGTTTGCGGACAAATCGAAGCGGTGATGGAGGATTTGCAGCCTGCCTCTGTGAAAATAGGCATGGTCAACGATATTCAGATCGTTCATGTCATCGCTGAGTGTTTGCGGAAATATTCACCGGAACATATCATTTACGATCCGGTAATGGTATCTACCAGCGGACGAAAGCTGATGACGGACGAAGCCATTGAAGAGATTAAGAATGAACTTTTACCACTTGTTACATTAATCACTCCCAACATCGATGAAGCAATGGTACTGACAGGTAACAGCATCCAAAATACACAGGACATGCTGGCAGCTGCCAAACAACTCTCTATCGATTATCAAACCCATATCCTGATCAAAGGCGGACACTTGGAAGGTGATAAAATGTGTGATCTTTTATATTCTCCGGATCATACCTATTATATATATGAAGAAAAAAAGATAGAAACCAAAAACTTACATGGGACAGGATGTACTCTCTCTTCTGCTATTGCAAGCTACCAGGCAAAAGGATATTCGATGAAAGAATCCATCCGTCATGCCAAAGAATATATCACCCACGCCATCATTGCAGGCAAAAACTTAAATATTGGGCATGGCAACGGACCTCTGTGGCATTTTCCTGACTCCGTTGCACAAATATGTACATTTTGTGCGGTCGTGTCATAAAAATCTGTAACTTTGCACCCGCATTTAAAAATCAATTAAATAATTAAAGATATGAAAGCATTTGTATTTCCCGGTCAAGGTGCTCAATTCGTAGGAATGGGTAAAGACCTGTATGAAAACTCAGCTTTAGCAAAAGAATTGTTTGAAAAAGCAAATGATATCCTCGGATATCGCATTACAGATATCATGTTCAATGGTACAGACGAAGATCTTCGTCAGACAAAGGTTACTCAGCCTGCCGTATTCCTTCACTCTGTTATCTCTGCTCTTTGCATGGGTGATGATTTCAAACCGGAAATGACAGCCGGACACTCACTTGGCGAATTCTCTGCATTGGTAGCTGCTGGTGCACTGAGTTTTGAAGACGGACTGAAACTGGTTTATGCTCGTGCAATGGCTATGCAGAAAGCTTGCGAAGCCACTCCTTCTACTATGGCTGCCATCATTGCATTGCCAGATGAAAAGGTGGAAGAAATCTGTGCTTCTGTCAATGCAGAAGGTGAAGTTTGCGTACCTGCCAATTACAACTGTCCGGGACAAATCGTAATTTCAGGTTCTGTACCAGGTATCGAAAAAGCTTGTGAACTGATGAAAGCTGCCGGAGCAAAACGTGCTCTTCCGCTGAAGGTAGGCGGTGCTTTCCACTCACCATTGATGGACCCGGCTAAAATTGAGTTGGAGGCTGCTATCAACGCAACAGAAATCCATGCTCCCAAATGTCCGGTATATCAGAATGTAGATGCACTTCCTCACACTGATCCTGCTGAGATTAAGAAGAATCTGGTTGCTCAGCTAACTGCCTCTGTACGCTGGACACAATCTGTTAAGAATATGGTTGCTGATGGTGCTACTGATTTCACAGAATGCGGACCGGGTGCAGTATTGCAAGGCTTGATCAAGAAAATAGACGGTACGGTAAGTGCTCACGGCATTGCATAAGCATCTGCAGTAGATTTACCAATTCCTTTCATTATAGAGCGTGTTGACAAAGTTTGCCAACACGTTTTTTTATGCTCGTTAGTGAAATATAAAACAATTAACATGCTGTATAACACATCAATAGTTCTCTCTGTCAGCAAACTTTCCTGATCTTTCTTTTGTTTGTATTATAGGAATCATTTATTCAAATTCGTGGATCATGAAAATACATGAATATCAAGCAAAAGAAATCTTCTCCAAGTATGGAATCCCTGTTGAAAGGCATACTCTATGTCGTACAGCTGCCGGTGCAGTTGCTGCTTACCGGAGAATGGGATCGGACAGAGTGGTTATTAAAGCACAAGTGCTAACCGGCGGACGGGGAAAAGCCGGAGGTGTTAAATTGGTTGATAATACAGAAGATGCCTATCAGGAAGCTAAGAATATCCTAAGCATGAGTATTAAAGGACTTCCTGTCAATCAAATACTGGTCAGCGAAGCGGTCGATATTGCTGCTGAATATTATGTCAGTTTTACTATCGACAGAAATACACGCGCTGTAATCCTCATGATGAGTGCATCCGGTGGTATGGACATCGAAGAAGTAGCCCGCCAGTCACCGGATAAAATCATTCGCTATGCCATTGATCCATTCATCGGTTTGCCTGACTACCTTGCACGCCGTTTCGCATTCTCTCTCTTCCCTCAGTTGGAACAAGCTGACAGAATGGCTGCCATTCTACAGGAACTCTACAAAATTTTCATGGAGAATGATGCATCTCTGGTTGAAATAAACCCATTAGCTCTTACCACCAAAGGCATATTAATGGCTATTGATGCCAAAATTGTTTTTGATGATAACGCTCTCCACCGTCATCCGGACATACTAAGTTTTTTTGACCCTACAGAAGAAGAAAAAGTGGAAGCGGATGCCAAAAATAAAGGATTCAGCTATGTTCATATGGATGGCAATATAGGCTGTATGGTAAATGGAGCCGGACTTGCCATGGCAACAATGGATATGATAAAACTTCATGGAGGGAATCCTGCCAACTTCCTTGACATTGGCGGCAGTTCAAACCCCGTCAAAGTGGTTGAAGCCATGAAGCTTCTATTACAGGACGAAAAAGTAAAAGTTGTTCTGATTAATATTTTTGGAGGAATCACTCGCTGTGATGATGTAGCAATCGGACTTATTCAGGCATTCGACCAGATTAAGAGTGATATTCCGGTCATCGTCCGGCTCACAGGAACAAATGAGCATATCGGACGTGACCTTTTACGCAACCATGACCGTTTTCAAATTGCTACAACGATGCAGGAAGCCGCATTAATGGCTCTCAGGTCTTAAGATGAAATCACATATAAAAATGAAAGAACAATGAGTATATTAATAGATAAATCTACTCGTCTGGTCGTACAAGGTATCACCGGTAGAGACGGGCTTTTTCATGCTAAAAAGATGAAAGAATACGGAACGAATGTCGTTGGTGGAACTTCTCCGGGTAAAGGAGGCATGAATGTAGACGGTATTCCGGTTTTCAATACGATGTATGAAGCCGTAGAACAGACACAGGCGAATACTTCGATTATTTTTGTCCCGGCACGTTTTGCAGCGGATGCTATCATGGAAGCTGCAGACGCAGGCATCTTGTTGATAGTCTGTATTGCAGAAGGCATTCCGACCCTGGATGTCATCAAGGCGCATCGCTTTGCAGAACAAAGAGGCGCACTGTTGGTTGGTCCCAACTGTCCGGGGCTCATTTCTCCCGGAAAAAGTATGGTAGGGATTCTTCCGGGACAAGTCTTTCAGAAGGGAAATGTCGGTGTCATCAGCCGTAGCGGAACGCTTACTTATGAAATTGTGTATCATTTAACAGCTAACGGTATGGGACAGTCTACTGCAATTGGTATCGGAGGAGATCCTGTAGTAGGATTGCATTTCCGTCAACTATTGGAGATGTTTCAAAATGACCCTGAAACTGAAGCTATTGTTTTAATCGGAGAAATCGGAGGCAATGCAGAAGAACAGGCTGCTGAATACATTCGCAATCATGTAGACAAACCTGTCGTAGCATTTATTGCCGGACAATCCGCACCTCCGGGAAAACAGATGGGGCATGCAGGAGCTATCATCTCGGGAAGTTCCGGCTCAGCAAAAGGCAAAATAGAAGCTTTGGAAGCTGCTGGTATACGTGTCGCACAAGAGCCTTCGGATATTCCGAAGTTATTGAAAAGATAATCTTCTCTCAAAGGAGAAATTAAATAGAGGCAACGGCAGAAATGCTGTAAGCTAAAAGATAGAACCACACGGATTGACAGGACTTATGCACCTTTCATTTTTCCGTGTGGTTCTATTTTATATACATACTTATATCATCGGTAATAACAGAGTGGTACACGAGTACTACATCCCCTTTTTCACTCCCAACTTTATTAATAAAGCATTCATCGGATATGCACAGAAGAAGCCGACGAGCATAGCTAACTGCATCATAAACCAAAACATCCACGTATCTTTAGGCAAAGGTTCATTGACGAACAAAATAAAATAAACGATTGCCATCCAGCCATACATTCCTATTTGCCAAGACAACAGAGAAAAGAAATCTGCTTTGAAAGCACGGGATAATGCATTTCCAACTGAAATTCTCTCCATTTCCCGAATAGCGTAAAATTGAAAATAAACCCCGATAATCAATGCTAAAATAAAATCAAATACCCAGTTTCCTATAAGCTGGCTTCCTGCAACGGTTACCGGAATATAATTGGTAACCCACTCTCCTATTATATCAGCCAATGTGCAGCCTGCTCCACAGTGTAAAGCAGATAAAGCCACGGACTGCCAATGAGGATGCTCCATAGGCATATTTCCCATTGACATATCCATTTTCATCTCATCCTCTCCCATCTTCATCGGAACACTTTTTCCGAATTTATTATAAGCCCATAAAGCTAAATAACTTCCCCACAATGCAGTTAAAATCCATACTGCATTCATTATCTTCATTGATTGTGGGCGATGTGTCAGGTCGATTGCTATGTGAACAGCAATTCCAATACCTGAACAGACTAAAAATACAGCTAATAAATTGAGCATAATTGTATATTTAAAAAGATTTTAGACTACAACAGCCCTTATTTATAAATAGTTCATCCCATCTATTTTAAAATCCGCTTTATCGAACTATTTTTCAAGCAGTTTGTTATAATTTTACTAATTAAATATTGAATTGTATGAGCAGACGTAGTCAATTAGAGCATGAAGTATCTGTTGCTCAGGAAAGAGTCAAGAAAGCAGCTAAAGATACACCGAAAGATATCATAAAGTTATGGGAGCAAGAACTTGTAGATCTGGAACTTGAACTCAATAATCTGGTAGATGATGAAGAAGATAATAATGAGGATTAATTAAAAGAGGGCGTTCATAACACCCTCTTTTAGTTATAGCATTAGCAAAATACCGTGACTTTTTTATCCACAGTGAAAATACTTATGTACCAATTCCAGCATTTCTTCCGGTTTGCCATCCAAGTCAGCACGCAATGTTTTATCCTCATAGCTACGAAGCTTACATATAATACCGTCAATCATAGCCGGACTAAATACATGATATTGTTCAAAGACGGCACGTTGTTTTTGCAAGCATTCGGCAGAGGCTGCGCAACTATCCGGTAATTGAGCTAAAGCTTTCAGTTTATCTTCATTCTCTTTCTGATGGATGTTCACATTTACATACGTTCTCTTTGCAATATCCAACGCATTCTCTATCTCAAAACCATGACGACAGGCAACAGCCAATCCTGCAAGCAGTTGATACAAATCTGCCGAGCCATCCGGAGAGCGCATTTCCACCGTTTGCTTCTGACTGGTATCAAAATGGCTTTCGTTTTCCAATGGGTTTGCCAAAGTACACATATCAGTTTTGGCGGCCCACCCCAAAGGTACACGTACCAATACAGAACGATTACGATCTCCCCAGCAAACATTCGTAGGTGCTTCCTGATGAGGAACTAAACGGAAATAAGAAGTAGGATTCGTATTTCCGAAAGCTGTAATGGAAGGAGCAAGTTCCATCATTCCGGCAATTGCTTTACGAGCTGTTTCCGACAATACTCCATCTTTCAGCATCTGATTTTGTCCGTCTTTTACAATACGCATGTGAACATGCAGACCAGAACCGGCTTTTCCTGCCGTAATCTTAGGCGCAAATGTCACATTGTACCCATATCTGTATCCCAGATTACGAATTACCCATTTGGCAATCATTAATTGGTCTGCCGCATCTTCGGCACGAACTGGCAGGAACTCAATTTCGTTCTGTTCATAAATCATGCCATCCAATGTAAAATTGCCCACCTCGGAATGACCATATTTTATTTGTCCACCGGTCTGAGCTATATATGACATACACTGCGTACGGAAATCATTAAACTTAGCATACGGAGCAGATTCATGATAACCACGCTGATCCGTAGCCTGAAACATTCCTGTATCCGGTGAAATAACATAATATTCCAGTTCTCCCATTGCCTGAAACTCCATACCTGTGACATCAGTAAATGCCTTACATGCCTTATGCAAAGTATGTTCCGGCGAACTTTCCAATGGTTCACCGTCTTTATTGAAGAAAGAACAGAGCATCGAGAGTGTCGGTATTTCAGCAAAAGGATCAACAAAAGCAGTGCGGAAACGAGGCACTACATACAGGTCGCTACTCCCCGCCTCTATGAAAGGAAACAGACTGGAACCATCTACGCGCTCTCCACAAGTAAGAATAGCATCCAGATAAGCTGCATTATTAATCACAAAATTCAACGTTTTCAGTCGCCCGTCAGCAGCAGGATACATAAAATTAACCATACGGATATTATTCTTCTGAATAAAAGAAATAATATCCGCTTTAGTAAACTCGGCAGCAGGCTTTTCCAAAGCAGCCACCAAGCAGTTGGGATTCATTAAAAGTTCTTGATTCATCTTTTATCGGTTTGTTGTTAATATGGTAAATTTAAGATGTTTATTTCATATCATTAGTTTTTCAATTACACCATCCACGCAAACAGATAGTGAACCAAAGGTAAGAAAAAAACTACCGCTGACAATAAAAACAGAAATAAATTCTTCTGACTAAAAAAATAAGCCGACCGGATTTTATAAAAACGAAAGAAGGTGCATTGGTCATCCCAATACACCTTCTTTTTATATACTGATTGTTATTCAGTCAATTAGTTCTTCGGCAAAGCTTCTTTAACTACCATCGGACGGCCTACATATTCAGCACCGTTCAATTCTTTAATAGCATTAGCAGCTTCTGCATCATCCGGCATTTCAATGAAAGCAAAGCCCTTTGATCTTCTTGTTTCACGATCTGTGATTAATTTAACTGAAGCAACTGCTCCATACTCTTCCATTACGTTTCTCAAGTCTGATTCCTTAACATTATAGTTAAGATTTCCAATGTACAAATTCATAAAATACAAATATAAAAAATTAATAATTTCAATAACAAAGTTCTTTGGAAGTTCTTAATCAGAGATGGATATGCTCAATAAATGAGAAGATTCATGTGAAATAATCAAATCAAAATACCTTTTATTGTTTAATGAGTACAAATAACGGCATTTCGTGGGAATAACACACTATGTTTACCCTTTTTTCTTTAGTAAAATATCCTTTTTTATGAAATAAGGCCAAAACTTAACGCATGATGTTTCAGTTATGCTCTGTAAACAAGTCAGAGGTTGCATTTACTCCTTTTGCTGATACTTAGGCATAAATTCTTCAAAGAACGAACGTTTATAGCTCCCGCCAAGTGCTATCTCATAAGTCTTTATATATACGTCATTCGTATCGAACGAGTCAATGTGTGAAGTATTGACGATATAAGATTTATTCACCCGAAGGAACAATTTATCCGGCAATTGTTCGTGGATATTTTTCAGGTTCATTTTAGTTATAATACGCTGATCTTCCAGCTGAAGAATAGAATAATCCTTTAGCCCTTCAATAAAAAGGATACTACTGAAGTTAATTTTGAAATACCGCCGTTCCGACTTAATAAAAAGATAGTCTTCCCGAATATTTTCTACCTTTTCTGGTTCTGCCGACACCAATAACTTATGATAAGCGACCGCTTTATTGACTGCCTTCAGAAAACGACTCAGTTCAATCGGCTTTATCAAATAATCTACAGCATTCACTTCATAGCTATCAAGGGCATATTCAGCGTATGCAGTGGTGAAGATGACCAGTGTATTCTCCGGAATACTTTGAGCAAACTCCATACCGGTGATACCGGGCATCTGAATATCAAGGAAAATCAAATCGACTGTGTGCCCACTCATAAAGGCGGATGCAGCCACAGCGTTATTAAAGCTACCCGCCAACTCTAATTGGGGAACCTGCTCTATCAGAGATTTCATGCCTTTCCGGGCTACGGGTTCATCATCTACAATAATACAGTTCATAAGCTTAAACGTAAATTGACACTATAGGTTGTTGCTAAATCTTTTATCTCTAACGTATATCCTGAGCCATATAACAACTCCAGTCTTCGCCGCACGTTTGCCAATCCGATCCCTCCTTCCCGTTTCACCGGAACAGAAGGTTTTGAGTTTTCACAACGGAATGACAGTTCATGATCATGCAACGTAAAATAGATATGTACATAAGACAAGTTATCACTATCCGGATTATGTTTTACCGCATTTTCCACAAAAGGAATAAACAGCAACGGCGGTACACAAACATGATTCATATCTCCCTCTTTCGACACCAAATACTCAAAATGATCCCGACGTACCTTTTCCAATTCAAGGAAGCTGGTCAGAAACTGAATATCCGCATTCAGTGAAACCTCCTTACGGGTACTGTCATTAAATTGGTAACGAAGCAGATCATTCAATTTCCCCAATATCTGAGAGGCTTCATCAGGGTCTTCTTTTACTAATATATTGGCATTGTTCAACATATTGAAAAGGAAGTGCGGATTTATCTGATTCTTTAATTGCTGAAGCTCCGTCTGCATCGTCGTATTCTCCAGTTCCGATATTTTTCTGCCGGAAATAATCCAACGCCGGAACATCTCAAAGCTGGTACTGCTCCCTGCTATCAAAGTTAGTACAAGTATGGAGTGAATGATACTCCAGAATGAAAAAGACTGCCCGTCCTGCAAACTGAATTCACTGATACCGTATTGCCGGTGAAGTGGATAAAAACAAACCAGCCCCAATAATGCACTAAAAAGAATAACCCCCAGAAAGGATGCCCAATAAAAAATGAATTGGCGTTTGCCCAAAAAACGAGGGAGCAACTGATAAATATTCATATAGATGGGGAAAGAAAAGATAAACACACTCACCAGATATGCATACAGGAAACCTTCTTTATTAAAACTGCCATACACGTTCTGAAAAGCCAGAAAACAAATCAGCGACATCAGTAATAAATGACGAATCATCCTGTATGGACGGTCGACCAAAACCCTTCCCAAATAATATATATTTTCCGTATCTTTCATTACATCAATTTTAGACTGGTGGTACATGACGACTGATGATCATATTTATTCTCCAATAAATAATGTCCGGGATATAATAAATCCAGTCGCTTCTGAAGTTGCCCGAATGCTGGTAACGAAGCCTGAGGCATATGCTGCAATGTATTCATATCCGAACAATGATATGTGCAAGTAAAAAGCAATCCTTCTTCTTTTGCCTGAAAACCAATTGCTATCTGATTCTCCGCTCCATCTTCATTATCCGCACTTTCCCGGACAGCATATTCTATAAGAGGCATAAACAATAAAGGAGGAATTTGAATATATCGTACTTCATTCTCCACTTGAATCTTATATTCAAGCCGTTCATTGTACATTTTCTCTAATTCCAGATAATCTGTAACAAAATGGATTTCATCACTTAAAAATACTTTTTCGTGTACACTTTCATAAAGCTGATATCGGAGCAGGCTGCCCAGCTTAAAAATGAGTGCCGAAGCTTTATCCGCATCTTTCTTTGCCAGCAGTTGCGCCTCATTTAACATTTTCGAAAGAAAGTCCGGCTGAATCTGTTCTTTCAGACGAGTCAATTCAGTCTGAAGATTATCGTTCTCCAATTTATTCAGCAATTGTTGATCGTTCACCCAGCGACGGAAAAATAGAGTAAAAGAGAAAGTCAGGAAATACAAAACAAATGCTATCACATTAATCAAAAGGAAAAGAAAAAAAATAGGATTGATCGTTACGATCTGATCAGGAATCTTATAATACTGCTTCAGAATATATAGACCGCCCATCATAAACAGTGCCATAAATACAATAAGATACCCCATATAGCCGGCATAAGCCTTGTATCGTCCCTTAAACAGATATCTAGGAATCAACACATTAGTATTCAAATAGATTAATCCCGAAAACGTCAGGATCATCAGTAAATTTATGCCTGTCGACAAATTAAATCCGAAGCCAACCTCCCTGACGAGATTTCCCCTGAACACCATAAAGGATATGATTAAAAATACCCCTATGACTTTTAATGCTGAATATAATATTCGTTTCACTGACATAAGGCGATAAAGTTACTACTTTTTCAGAACTTATACTTCATTCCCATCGAAACATACATAGCCGGCTTAAAATAAGGATCGATATCTTTGGACATATCCTTGAAAAAAGCTTTTAATGTACGTGTTGTATAATAAGCAATCCGGCTGCACGATAATCCACCGGTAGCAGTTATAGCAAGAGAAGACCCCAAATTCAGTTCCGGCTGTAATCCTACAATGATGTATTGCTGGGAGAACATAACATCTTTTCCTTCTCTTTCTACTAATGCCAACGCGCCGTTCATCTCTGCCATCAAACTAACTTTCAGATATTTATTTAGGTGCATCCCTGCCGATACTTCCATTGCATTCATCATGGAAACTTTGATCTCATAACGCCCTTCCGTACTCCAATCAAAGTATATGGCCGGAAAAATCATGGGATAGCCAAACGTATTATTGATCGCCAGTCCGGCCCCAAGAGACAGATTCGGTTTCAACTGCCGGATAAAGACAGCTCCTCCCTGTCCCAAAACATTCTTCATTCTTATATCGGAAGCTGTATAAACGCCTACACCAACTGTAGTCAGCAACATCCATTTCTTACTGACCGGACGGATGTTGGTTACTCCCAATTGTAAATTTATAGTCTGATCGATGTCTATATAAGATTGCAGATTCTTGTTATTCATGGAAGTATAACCTCCTCCGGCCGAGACTATCCAGACAGTAGGCTGCTTCCTTTCATTCAGTTTCTGTGATACAGGAACATTCACACTCCCTTCTACAAATTTCAGATCTCCCTTTCCTCCTGTCTCCTGTCCGTTCTCATCCTTGTAAGAAGAAGATGAGATATATCCGGTTTTGACAATCACTTGTGCCCTCATAGCTTCCGGCATCCACATGAGTAAAGTAAACATACTTACTATAACATACTTCATTCTTTCTCATTTTAATTTGAATGAAACAAAAATAGATCTTTATATCACGAACATAAGAAATAGTAGACCAACTTTATCATCCCGTATACAAAACACGTATTTTCTGACTTTATTCTTCATTCTTTGCTTTTTTATTTTAACTTTGTCCGTACATCCCTTGAGATGCAGGCTGAATTTGAAATTTAATAAATGACTAATTATGGAAATAAAAAAATTTATCGAAAACTATCGGGAAGCCTTTGGCGAATATGCTGAATTGCCTATCCTGTTCTGGTACTCGGACATTCTTGAAAATGAAACGGAGAAAGTGAACGGATGCTTCTTTAAAAGCATGGATAAAGTCAGGGAAGGTAATACCATCAGCCTGAATGCGGAAACAATTGGTTGCGGTGGCGGTAAGTTTTATACCGGATTCACTGACATGCCCGAACGTGTCCCGACATTTGTATCTCTGAAAGAGAGATATAAGCAGACACCGGAAATGGTGAAGAGCTTTATTGAACAACTGGGAGTGCCACGGGCAGAAAAACAATATCTGCACTTTGCCCGTATCGATAAAGTTGAAAACTTCGATAAAGCAGAAGGAATCCTTTTTCTGGCAAATCCGGATATATTGTCCGGGCTGACTACCTGGGCTTTCTTCGACAATAATAAGGAAGATACAGTCATTTCCACCTTCGGGTCCGGTTGCAGTTCGGTGGTCACACAGACAATTTTAGAGAATCGTAAAGGGGGCTACAGAACATTTATCGGTTTTTTTGATCCTTCTGTACGCCCCTATTTTGAAGCTGATATACTGAGCTATACCATTCCAATGTCGAGATTTAAAGTGATGTATGAGACAATGCGCAGCAGTTGTCTGTTTGATACTCATGCATGGGGAAAAATCCGGGAAAGAAACAATAATAACCACAAAGAATAAAAAGATGGATTTTATACTTCGGCCTTGGCTAGAATCTGACGCCAAAGATCTGACGATACATCTGAATAATAAAAAGATATGGGATAACTGTAGGGACGGATTACCTTTTCCATATACAGAAACAGCTGCTGACGCTTTCATTAAATATGCTTCGGAACAAGTGGAACAAAATGAATTTTGTATCGAAGTAAATCATGAGGCGGTCGGTAATATCGGATTTGTTCGTGGGACTGACGTCGAACGCTTCAATGCAGAAGCCGGCTACTGGATTTCAGAAACATACTGGAACAAAGGCATTATGACAGCTGCTTTGAAAGAAGCAATAGAGCATTATTTCCGGTATACAGATGTAATACGTATCTATGCTACGGTGTACGAATACAACACCGCATCAATGCGCGTGCTGGAGAAAGCCGGATTTCAGAAAACAGGAGTACATCGTAAGGCATGTTTCAAAAATGGGCAGTTCATTAATGCACATTATTATGAACTACTGAAAAACAAATCGTAACCCTTTGTCTTGTTATCGGCCACTAACCACATATAAATAAGTCAAGGCTGATCAAAAAGTGCCTTTCCGGTTATTCTCCTTCTGACAACGATGTGACAAAGAGAAGAATGACTCCCCGGACCTTTCGATCAGCCTTGCATTACCTGTTTCATTTTCCTATTAACCTTCGGTCAATAGTTCCGAATCCCGATTATCTCTCAGTAAAGACAAAGTAATAAGTTCTGTGATCAGGTCTTTATAGGAAATTCCACTTACTTCCCAAAGCTTCGGATATAATGCCAGACACCATTTTTATCGACTCCAATGAGTAAAGGAATAAGTCTGGCTCTGTCGACAGCATTAAAGATGTTAGTAGCTGACCTCAACGAGACTTCATGTTCAGCGGATTTTCCTCCAAATATAACGGCAACTTTTAGTTTCATAAATTATGTGTTTAATGATGGACAGCAAAGGTAAAACAAAAAGGATTGACTCCTCTCAATACTCGTTGTTTTCTCTCTTTTTTGTGCATACTTATGTTTATACATCTTACATAAACGAGATATCCCGATTCATCACGAACCGGGATATCTCCATGAGTTATTACTTTCGAAGTCTTACTTAATTACTTCACTTCTTCGCCTTTTTCATTCAGAAGTACGGTTACTTCCTGGGCGTCTTTTGTAGTAAGAATTACTTTATAAACCTTGCCAGTCTCTTTTTCGGCAACATACGCTTCCTTGATGGTAGCACCTTCATAGCTCTTAGCTATTGCTTGCGCCACTGCTTCCGGCAAGTCTTTCACTTCAACTTTTGTGTATTCATCTTGTGGAGCCTGAGTCTGATTCTCCACAACCGGAGTGTTACTTACTTCCTGTGCAAATGCTACAGAGCTACCTAATCCCATTACCAATGCTACTGCTACTAATACCTTTTTCATAATCGTAATTTTTTAGTGTGAATAATTGAGTTATTGTTTTATTCTCTCTTATACTCAATAAGTTGCAAAGCGGATGCCAGAAATGCACAAAATGATATACAACTGATATTCAGGCATATAGAAATCTTTATCATCAACAATAGTGTGGAATTATGTAGAATTTGATGATACATATTGTGGAAAAGTGAATCAATAACCACAATTTTACAAGAACTGATTTCCTTATCACAGTGTTATATAAATAAATACCTAATTTTATAACAATGAAAAAGGAAATTTTAAAAGAGCTTATAGCTAAGCCGGGCAAAGAGCATCACGTCTCTGATTTCAATCCCTCCTTTACAACTGATATGTCTAAACAAGATGCCAAAGAGCAATTGGGCAAAGATATCGAAAGACTATCTGAATTGCAGAGTATGCTATATGCGCAAGACTGCTACTCTATTTTGGTCATTTTTCAGGCGATGGATGCTGCCGGCAAAGATGGTACAATTAAACATGTAATGTCCGGGATTAATCCACAGGGATGCCAGGTATATTCCTTCAAACAACCTTCTGCCGAGGAACTGGACCACGATTATCTTTGGAGAATCAACCGTTCATTACCCGAACGGGGACGAATCGGAATTTTTAATCGTTCGCATTATGAAGATGTACTAATAGCCAAAGTACATCCCGAAATCGTATTATCCAATAAGCTGCCTAATATCACAAAAACAGAAGACATTGATTCTGACTTCTGGCAACACCGTTACCGACAAATTAATAATTTCGAACGCTATCTGACAGAAAACGGAACAGTCATTATCAAATTCTTCCTCAACGTTTCAAAAGAAGAACAGAAAAAAAGATTTCTGGAAAGACTGAACGATGAATCGAAAAACTGGAAGTTTTCCTCTGCCGATATCAAAGAACGACAATACTGGAATCACTATATGAAAGCTTATTCGGATGTACTAACGGAAACATCTACAGAAATCGCTCCATGGTATGTAATCCCTGCCGATAATAAGTGGTTCATGCGATATGCAGTCGGGCGCATTATCTGTACACGTATGGAAGCACTCGATTTACATTATCCGCAGTTATCTAAAGAAGAATTAGAAAAACTTGAAGAATGCAAAAAGAGTGTATCCGATATTAATTTCTAGATCGCATCATGCACTGTCTTTTCCAGTTTTTCCGGGACTTGACAAACGCCTTTTAATGTTGTATATTTGTAAGCAGAAGCAATGAACTCTTAACCAAAACAAGTATAATATGACAACAAAACAGCTCCATTTGCGGATATAAATCGAGCTAAATACTATCAACCTATAAAATAAAGGCTACAGCTTCCATGTGAAGTTGCAGCCTTTTTTGTTGTAAAAAAGTCGTTTAAATAGCCAAAAACAGGAAAATAGAGTTTATAATAAACTTGGATACCGTTTATAATAAACTATCACGGAATTTATTATAAACGCAATCATCGTTTATTCATAAAACATACATTTTTTTCATAAAGCCAGAAAGAAGTTTACTATGTTCTCATCCATTTTTCCAAACATAAAAAACAAAAAATAATAAAATTGTACGTATCATCAAAAAATAACATTATTTTTGTAAACATCAAAACTCCCGGTGGGACTATGAATTACAAAATCATCTAATGCAGATTAAACTTTTCCGAAATAGAATAGTCTAATCTTTAAGATATTATCATCTAAACATTAAAGTCATCAATGAAAATGGAAACATCTGCCAAAGCCAAACTCTATTCGCTGAATTACAGCAATGTGAAAACTTATCTGTTCACCCTGTTATTTGTAGCAGGCAACATCGCACTTCCACAACTGTGCCACCTCGTACCTTATGGTGGACCGACTTTATTACCGATTTACTTCTTTACCCTAATCGCCGCTTATAAATATGGCTTTCGGGTAGGCTTACTGACAGCCATCCTTTCGCCCGTCATTAATCATTTATTGTTTGACATGCCATCCGAAGCCGTTCTCCCAATTATACTGATAAAATCAACTTTACTTGCCGGTGCCTCCGCCCTTGCAGCACACCGTGTAAAATCTGTATCTTTATTAGCTATTCTTGGAGTAGTGCTTTCTTATCAACTGATCGGAACAGCCTTTGAGTGGATGATTGAAGGAGATTTCCATATCGCAGTACAAGACTTTCGTATCGGCATTCCGGGCATACTTATTCAATGGTTTGGCGGCTACGCCCTGCTAAAAGCAATTGCAAAACTCTAAACTAAAAAAGAAAGATGGACAGAAGGGATTTTTTTAAAACAGTAGCTATTACTGGTGCCGCCATGACTATACAGCGTTCAGAGGCGATGGAAATACTGACTCAGACAATTAATAAAGCCAATGGTGACAAGCCGGATCTGGTAGCCGTTATGGGCGGTGAACCGGAAGTTATGTTCCGTCGTGCCATCAGCGAACTGGGTGGCATGAAACAATTCATCAAGCCTGGGCAGAAAGTAGTAGTGAAGCCTAATATCGGATGGGATAAAGTGCCCGAACTGGCGGGAAACACCAATCCTAAACTAATCACGGAAATCATCAAGCAATGCTTTGCTGCCGGAGCCAAAGAGGTCACCGTATTCGACCATACCTGCGACGACTGGCAAAAATGCTATAAAAACAGTGGTATCGAAGCTGCGGCAAAAGAAGCCGGAGCCAAAGTGATGCCGGCTCATCTGGAATCTTACTACAAACCTATTGATTTGCCAAAAGGACAAAAAATGAAGAAAGCGAAGGTACATGAAGCCATCTTGAATTGTGATGTGTGGATTAATGTCCCCATCCTGAAAAATCATGGAGGTGCCAACCTGACTATCTCCATGAAAAATCACATGGGTATCGTCTGGGACCGGGGATTTTTCCATCAAAACGACTTGCAGCAATGTATCGCAGATATCTGTACACTGGAAAAGAAAGCTGTACTTAATGTCGTAGACGCCTACCGCATCATGAAAACAAATGGGCCACGGGGACGTTCAGAATCGGACGTGGTGTTGGCGAAAGGACTGTTTATCTCACCCGATATTGTTGCCGTAGATACAGCCGCAGCCAAATTCTTTAACCAAGTACGCGAAATGCCGCTGGATACCGTAGGACACCTCGCCAAAGGAGAAGCACTGAAAATAGGAACAATGAACATCGACCAATTGAATGTCAAGCGAATTAAGATGTAAGCCACCATGTTAAGAAAGATACGTATCGGAATGTCAGTGGTCCTTTTTGCACTGATTACTTTTTATTTTCTCGATTTTGCGGACATTTTGCCGAATAGCTTTCATCGGTTGGCACATATACAGTTTGTCCCTGCCGTGCTATCTCTCAGCATAGGCATACTGATTGTACTGATTGCGTTAACCCTGTTATTCGGACGTATCTATTGTTCCACCATCTGTCCGATGGGAATATTGCAGGATGTCATAGCACGTATTTCAAAGTCTACAGGAAAAAAGAAAAAAAGATATAAATACAGTCCTGCAAAAAATATACTGAGATGGACAGTACTCGGAGTGACAGTTATTGCTTCCGTATGCGGATTTGTAGCAGTATTGGGACTACTGGACCCGTATAGTGCTTATGGACGTATCATTGTACATATCTTTAAACCCGTATACATGCTGGGAAACAATCTGCTGGAGTCTATATTTTCCAGATTCGATAATTACACATTTTATCAGGTAGATACCTCGATAGTAAGTCTTTCTTCCCTTCTCATAGCGATAATGACCTTTGCAGTCATTATGATATTGGCATGGAAACACGGACGTACGTGGTGCAACACCATCTGTCCGGTAGGTACAGTATTGGGACTGCTGAGCCGTTATTCTTTGTTTAAAGTCCGCATTGATACTGCGAAATGTAATGGTTGCGGGCTCTGTGCTACCAAATGCAAGGCAGCCTGTATTCATAATAAAGAGCATACGATTGACTACAGCCGTTGCGTAGATTGTTTCGACTGCCTCGAAGCTTGTAAACAGAAAGCGTTGGTTTATGCCCCTGCTTTAAAGAAACAACAGTTATCATCTGCTGTAGAAAATCCAACTTCGACAACAGCAGAGCAATCTTCAGCTACAGCAGACTCTTCCAAACGCCGTTTCCTGCTTGCCGGATTAGCCACTGCCGGAGCAGCTCCCAAGCTTCTTTCGAAAGTACAGGAATCCATTGCGACTATGGAAGGCAAAACAGCATACAAAAAAGAAAATCCGATTACGCCTCCGGGATCTGTCAGCCAGAAACGTTTTCAGCAACATTGTACATCCTGCCATCTTTGTGTCAGCAAATGCCCGTCGCATGTATTGAAGCCCGCTTTCATGGAATACGGACTAGGAGGCATAATGCAACCGACTGTCAGTTTCGAAAAAGGATTCTGTAACTTCGACTGTACCGTATGTGGTGATGTTTGTCCTAACGGTGCTATTCCTCCATTAACGGTAGAGCAAAAACATCTCACTCAGATGGGATACGTTGTCTTTATAGAAGAAAATTGCATTGTCCTTACAGACGGAACCAGTTGTGGAGCATGTTCCGAGCATTGTCCTACGCAAGCCATTGCTATGGTACCATACAAAGACGGATTGACCATCCCTCATATCAATACAGAGATCTGTGTCGGATGCGGTGGCTGCGAATACGTCTGTCCTGCCCGTCCGTTCCGCGCTGTATACATTGAAGGCAATCCTGTACAGAAAGAAGCAAAACCTTTCAAAGAATCAGAAGAACATAAAGTCGAGATTGACGATTTCGGATTCTAGCCGTGTCTTACCCAAAAAACTATCCATTATATTCCTCCTACTTTCAATAAATTCACTAAATTCGTGGCGAACTAAAAAAAGAAAGTAATTCATGGAGGTATTCACTAATAACTGGAATAGTCATAAATATCAGATAGGCTATGCTTTAAGCGGAGGATTTATTAAAGGATTTGCACATTTGGGGGTGATGCAGGCTCTGCTGGAGCATGACATCAAACCGGATATTATCTCCGGTGTAAGTGCCGGTGCACTTGCCGGAGTTTTTTATGCCGACGGAAATGAACCTCACAAAGTGCTTGATTACTTCTCCGGTCATAAGTTTCAGGACTTGACAAAGCTAGTCATTCCCAAGAAGGGATTATTCGATCTCTGTGAATTTATTGATTTCCTCCATACTAACCTGAAAGCCAAGAATCTGGAAGAGTTACAACTTCCTATGATAATCACGGCTACCGATCTTGACCACGGACGTATGGTTCATTTTCACCGTGGCTCTATAGCCGAACGTGTTGCCGCCTCCTGCTGTATGCCTGTCATGTTTGCTCCCGTCAACATCGACGGGACAAATTACGTAGATGGCGGATTAATGATGAATCTTCCGGTTTCCACCCTTCGCAGAATATGCGACAAGGTTGTAGCTGTCAATGTAAGTCCCATCATGGCACAAGACTATAAAATGAATATTGTAAGCATTGCCATGCGTTCATTCCATTTCATGTTTCGTGCCAATACTTTCCCCGAAAGAGAAAAATGTGACTTGCTGATCGAACCCTACAATCTCTATGGATATAGCAATACAGAGTTGGAAAAAGCCGAGGAAATCTTTGAGCAAGGGTACAAAATAGCCAATGATCTGATCGACCAGACGCTGGCGGAAAAAGGGAAGATATGGAAATAACTACCTTTTTCTAGAAAACATTTATGATATGAAATAAAATCTACTCTATATGAACAACGAAAACAAAATGATTATCTATCAGGTGTTTACACGCCTGTTTGGAAACAATAACAATCATTGTGTCTACAATGGAGACATTACCGCCAACGGATGTGGCAAAATGGCTGATTTCACGCTCAAAGCACTTGGAGAAATCAAAAAGTTGGGTGCTACCCATATTTGGTATACAGGCATTATCGAACATGCTACACAAACAGACTACCGCCGCTACAACATAAGTCCCGACCACCCTGCTATTGTAAAAGGTAAAGCGGGGTCTCCCTACGCTATCAAAGATTATTATGACGTAGATCCGGATTTAGCAAACGATGTTCCAGGGCGAATGAAGGAATTTGAGAATCTGGTACATCGGACACACCGTTCAGGACTGAAAGTCATTATAGATTTTGTGCCCAACCATGTAGCACGCCAATATCACTCGGATGCACAACCGGACGGCACTACCGAACTGGGAGCAAACGATGATCCAAATTACTCCTTCAGCCCATACAATAATTTCTACTACATACCGCAGGCCGAATTGCGTGCCCAGTTTGACATGAAAGAGGGTGCAGCAGAACCCTACCACGAATATCCGGCCAAAGCAACAGGAAACAATCGTTTTGACGCTACTCCGAATATTAACGACTGGTACGAAACCATCAAGCTGAACTATGGGGTGGATTATCTGAATGGTGGTACATGCCACTTCTCGCCAACTCCGGATACGTGGATAAAGATGCTGGACATTCTCTTATTCTGGGCCTCAAAAGGTATTGACGGTTTCCGTTGTGATATGGCGGAAATGGTTCCTGTAGAATTTTGGGAATGGGCTATTCCACAAGTGAAAGAAGCATATCCGGAAATTATTTTTATCGCAGAGGTTTACAATCCCAACGAATACCGTAATTATCTGTTTCGTGGAAAATTTGATTATCTATATGATAAGGTCGGCCTATATGACACACTTCGTAATGTAGCTTGCGGTTATGAATCTGCAGCTTCTATCACTCACTGTTGGCAAAGTCTGAACGGAATAGAAAAGCAAATGCTGAACTTTCTGGAAAATCATGACGAGCAACGTATCGCTTCTGATTTCTTCGCCGGAGATCCGCGTAAAGGAATCCCTGCTCTGATAGTTTCCGCCTGCATGAATACCAATCCTATGATGATCTATTTCGGTCAGGAGTTCGGAGAACTGGGAATGGATAGCGAAGGTTTCAGCGGAAGAGACGGACGAACTACGATATTTGATTACTGGAGTGTGGATACGATCCGTCGCTGGCGCAATGGCGGTAAGTTTGATGGTAAAATGCTGACCGAAGAGCATAAACGTTTGCACAGCATTTATCAGAAAGTGCTGACTCTGTGCAATGAAGAGACAGCTATCGCAAAAGGAGTATTCTTCGACCTGATGTACGCCAATAAAAACGGATGGCGTTTTGATGAACATAAGCAATATACTTTTATGCGAAAGTATAAGAATGAGTTATTGTTCATTATTGTCAATTTCGACAGCCAACTGGTTGATATCGCAATCAATATACCTTCTCATGCGTTTGATTTCCTTCAGATACCACAAATGGAGAAGTATCAGGCCACAGACTTATTGACCGGTGCCAAAGAGGAAATCTGTTTATTACCTTATAAAGCCACTGAAATTTCTGTAGGCGCTTATAATGGAAAGATTCTAAAAATTACTTTCTGATAATGAAGAATGATGAATGAAGAATTGGCTGCGCTATCACACTGCAAAGTAATTCTTCATTCATCATTCTTCATTTTATATTTCCCCGCTGAAAACAAAAATTCTCGAAGGCTGTTTAGTTAGATAAATAATTACCTCAACAGCTCCTTATGAAAAGAATTAGTTTTTTGGCAGTCATATGGTTATTATCCGTATCTGCCTTCGCAATCTTACCACCCGGCAATGTACAGACTAACTTCAAAAAGATGTACCCCAAAGCCAACGGTGTAGCCTGGTCGCAAGACGATGGATACTATTGTGCAAACTTCGTAATGAATGGATTTACTAAAAGCGTCTGGTTCAATGCTCAAGCCCAATGGCAAATGACACAGACCGACCTTGTCAGTCTCGACCGGGTGACACCTACTGTATACAATGCATTTGTATCCGGTCCTTACGCCAGTTGGGTAGTAGATGATGTAACCATGGTGGAGTTTCCTAAATGGCAGGCAATCATTGTCATCAAAGTAGGACAAGATAACGTAGATATCAAATATCAGCTTTTCTATTCTCCACAAGGAAGGTTGCTGAAAACCCGCAATGTCAGTTACATGTACGACATTCTCGGACCGGGAACATTTTTATAAAGTAAAGCCCTTGCAAAACATAAAATGATTGCAAGGGCTTCCTATTTCTATTCTTTTAAATTATTTCTTCTTTCTCAAAACGACAGCTGTACGTGCAGGAATGTAGAGTTTTAACCACTCTTTCTTTTCCTTCTTATACAACGGATCGGCAATCGTGAAATGAACCACTGAATCATCAGCAAGACCATTTCCACCAAAGACAACATTATCCGTATTCAGAATCACTTCATAAGCTCCCGGAGTAACCAAAAAACCATAATCCACAAAAGATTGTTTCGGATTGAAGTTAAATACGAATATCAAATCTTTGCGTCCATAAGCCAATATTTGGTCACCATCATTGTGCCAGATCTCCTGAACCGGAGTAGCCTGGAAATCCTTCACGCTCTTGATAACCTTCAGCATTTCAGCATCAAAGTCTCCCATATAGTGATAAGCCAGATTCTTGTTATCTACCAGATCCCACTGACGGCGAGCGTACTTACAAGACCATCCGTTTCCTTCACGCGGAAAATCAATCCATTCGGGATGTCCGAATTCATTACCCATAAAGTTCAGATAACCTCCATTAATCGTTGAGGAGGTCAGCAAACGGATCATTTTATGTAAAGCGATTCCCCGATTCACTACGTAATTCTCATCCCCTTTCTGCATGTGCCAATACATGTCGGCATCAATCAGACGGAAAATAATGGTCTTATCTCCTACTAATGCCTGATCATGACTTTCCGCATAAGAGATTGTTTTTTCATCCTGCCGACGGTTGGTTACTTCCCAGAACATACTGGAAGGTTTCCAGTCCTCGTCAATCTTTTCTTTGATGGTCTTAATCCAGTAATCAGGGATATTCATAGCCATACGATAGTCAAAACCGTAACCGCCATCTTCTACTTTTGCAGCAAGTCCCGGCATACCGGAAACCTCCTCGGCGATAGAGATAGCCTTCGGATTAACTTGATGAATCAATTCATTCGCCAATGTCAGGTAACAAATAGCATTGCCATCCTGATGACCATTGAAGTAATCTCCATAATTACAAAATGCTTCTCCCAGCCCGTGGCTATAATATAACATAGAAGTCACTCCATCAAAACGGAAACCGTCAAACTTATATTCTTCCAACCAGAACTTACAGTTGGACAGCAAAAAATGAATGACTTCATTCTTACCATAATCAAAGCAAAGTGAATCCCATGCCGGATGTTCACGACGTGCGCCCGGATAGAAATATTGGTTCGGATCACCGGCAAAGTTACCCAAACCTTCCACTTCGTTTTTCACCGCATGCGAATGGACAATATCCATAATAACGGCAATACCCATCTCATGAGCAGCATCGATCAATGCTTTCAACTCATCGGGAGTACCAAAGCGGGAAGAAGCTGCAAAAAAACTGGAAACATGATAACCAAAACTACCATAATAAGGATGTTCCTGAATAGCCATAATCTGAATACAGTTATAGCCTTCTTGCGCTATACGCGGAAGTATTTTTTCGCGGAATTCATTGTAAGTACCAACCTTTTCCTCCCGTTGTGCCATTCCGATATGACATTCATAAATCAACAGAGGGTTAGTAGTAGGCTTGAATGTTTTTTTCTTGAACTTATATGGTTTTTCCGGTGCCCAGACTTGTGCACTGAATATCTTGGTCTGTTCATCCTGTACTACACGTGTAGCCCAGGCAGGAATACGTTCACCTTGTCCGCCATCCCAATAAACGTTCAACTTATACAAGTCTCCGTGCTGAATGGCATCTGCCGGAAGATTGATTTCCCAATTACCATTTTTCAGTTTTTTCAGCTTATAAGCCGCTTTCTCTTCCCAATTATTGAATGTACCCACCATATAGATATGAGTAGCATTCGGTGCCCATTCACGGAACGTCCATCCTTTGGGAGTGCGATGCAGGCCAAAGTAAAGATAGCCTGATGCAAAGTCCGAAAGAGTTTGTTTTCCTTTATTTGTCAACTCGGCTTCCTTGTTCAGTGCATATTGGTGACGACCGATAATGGCGTCTGCGTAAGGTTCCAGCCAGGGATCGTTTTTGATAATGTTGAGTGTCTCTTTCATATCAGAATTGAATTAGGTTTATGCTTTTACTTTTACGATCACTTTCTTCACTCCATCCGGAGTAATGCCAGGGGCATGTCCGTCCTGAGGGAAGAAGATAGCAAACATTCCCGGTTTCACGGCTACATATGTTTCTGCCAGTCCCTCAAAGAAAGTTATATCTTTTTCTGCATTATAAGGGGCGTCGGCAGGCATACAATCTTTGGCAGCAGTATACCCCATCACTTCTGTTCCCGACAGTGGAATCTGAATATCGATAAATTCATTATGCGTTTCCAGTTTAGCCTCTTCCTTTGTTTTAGGCTTTGTCTGTGCGATATTCACTAGCAGATCTTTTCCTTTCAGTTCAGTCTTGCCTATTTCCATGGCTTGAAGGTCATGAGATTTCAAGAACTCAATAGCTTGTGCAAACAAAGGATTCAAAGACGCGTATTTTTCCAGATTTTCTAAAGTATCTACTACCATATGAGTTTAATTTTTAAGTTTATATATTTAGGTATTATTTTATTCAAAATCATCAATTGTATAATTAATGAAATCAGCAAATCTTTTGAACTGTCGGAATGCTTTTTCTATCTGTTCCATCACATCGGCCCGGGTGAAAAAATCATCAGGAACAAGATAAGAACAAACAAACTGTCTGCACTTCAAATAATCAATATATTTAAAATCTTTCGGGAATCCCTTAGGAGCAGTTTTCATGAAGTCCTCTCCCACCACAGGGAAATATTTTTTGAACTCGGGATCTTCTACTATGGAAATATACTCTTCCACATTATCATAAATGGCTTGTCGGACAGCTTTCAACACGTTGGGAGGCAGACACAGGCTTCCTCCGGCAAGCATGCTTCCATCAGGCTGCAGATGCACATAGTATCCGCAATGATCAGACTTTTTGCCTTTGGCATTGATATAGCCGCCAAAATGTATCTTATAGGGTGTTTTATCCGCAGAGAAGCGGGTATCCCGATAAATACGATAGGTACAATCTTTGGGCTGTATTCCCCGGATTGTTTCATCGAACAAAGAGATGCGGGCGATTACTGTTGCCAGAAAGTTATCAAACTCGGCACGGGCTACTTCATATTCTGACCGGTGCTCATTGAACCACTCACGATTATTATTCGCAGAAAGATCTTTTAAAAACTGAAAGATAACGGGTATGTTCATCTTCATCATTTTCTATTATTACCCTACAAACGTACAAATTTTATTTCATATAAACTACAAAACGCAACAAAAGGACATAAAAAAAGCATCGGCCTGGTAAAACCGATGCTCTAACACATTTATCAAAAAAACAGACTCTTCTGTCTCTGACGTACTTTAAGCTTTCACAAGTGAAGTACAATCTCTTTTAATTAATCTTTATCTAATACTATGAAAAACACATAGATATAACAGATAAAAAAGAAGCTTTGTTCAATGATTCTATGTATAATTCAGTTAATTTTAGTTATAGAATTAAATGCTTTCTATCGACAGGTATAATGATCCGCTCCCAGTCAATCATTGCATTGAACAACATTATATGGGTGTAATCATCCAATTGAAGCCACGAGATATCTTTCTCCACGATTAACTGATTATCCAACAGTTCAGCACGCTTGGTGCCCCGAAGTAACGGATGAGCCGGAGTATACCAGCTATTTCCGTCATATAGCGCAATATTGGCAATGGAGGTATCCGTCAGATATCCGTCTTTCACAATCAAGATATCGTCTGCATTCCCTCTTCGTCCAAACAGTTCATTCAGTCCCTCACGATTTGTTCTTTTATAGCTATAATCAATTTTGTCCGAAGTAACCAGACGCAAAGAAGCGACCATTCTCATTTGATAAGGCATGTATGTAACCTCCTCGATCTCCTTACCGTATACAATCCGGCATTTCCAGATACCGGATAAAGACTGAGAGGATATAATACCGGTCAAATCAATGGGAGAAATATCCTTCCAAAAGGCAGCACGAGTTCTGTTCAGGCGTTCCACATGGTATGGCAGGTTATATACCTGTCCGTCTTCTACACGAATAGTTTCAATAAATAGGCACATATATTTTTTGTTTCATTTCATGATACTCACTTTGCGCTTCACTACGGCAGGTTATTCCACCTCCGCTCTTAAAATACATCCTGTCTCCCTCCTGCTCCACAAAACGTATCATAACGGCACTATCAAGATTATTCCCGTCAAAGTACCCCATCACACCCGTATAGAATCCTCTTTCATACGTTTCTGCCTCACTGATGATCTGCATGGTCTTTGTCTTAGGAGCACCGGTGATAGAACCGGCAGGCAAGAGTCTGAAAATAATATTTCCCAGATTTTCCAGATAATTATCCGGCAGGATTCCTTGTATCTCCGAACTCGTCTGAAGAATCGTTCCACGATTCGTCTGCAATTCGTCAATATATCTATATCGGGACACAGATACCCGATCAGCCACTATACTCAAATCATTGCGAATCAAATCTACAATAGTAGCATGTTCTGCTGCCTCTTTCGGGTCATCCATCAACTGCCGGACAGCTGAGGGCAAGGAGGCGTCAAGAGTTCCTTTCATGGGATAAGAACAGATTTTTCCTTGTTGGATTCTGATAAATATTTCAGGAGAGAAAACGGTAAACTGATCTCTGACCCATAATTTATACATTGCCTTCGAACGGAGGAAAATATCTTTCAAACTGAGATTCGTTTCTATCGGAGTACAACAGGTCAGGTTAGTCAGAAAACTGTTTCCTGCAAAAATATTCCGTTGAACAATATCAAATGAACGCAGATAACTTTCGAAAGATTCCGGAAATGAATTCCAATATACAGACTCTTTCAGGGCTGAAGGCACAACAGACTTATTCAAAGAAGACTGGTTGGTAAACCCATTCAGATCATATAATATTTCAGAAGAGTCGACACGCTCCACCTCTTCTACGTAAGAAGCATCCTGCAAATAATTAATGATAAAAAGAAAGGGTCGCCGGGATTGTCCCAACTGATTTATTTGTCCGATCGTTTCTTCTTTTGTATATAATTGCATAAAGTACTTTTCTTTATTGGGAGAACAAAAGTACACAAAAAGTATATGATTCGAAAGGGGAAAGTACTAAAAAAGGGTTACCGGAAAACAAATCCGGCAACCCTTTTCAATATAGAATCGGTAGTTTGTTATTTCATGGCACTTTGTACCTGAGTAAGCATTGTTTTAGCCTTTGTATCTTCCGGAGAAACTTTCATTGCTTCTTCCAGGTAACCTACTGCCTCTTTGAATCTGGCATCTGCCTTTTCTTTTTCTGCAGCATATTTATCTGCGTCAGAATTAGCCAATGGAGCAGCTTTCTTCAGGATGTTAGCACCATCATTATAGCATAAAACTCCCAAGCTATACAAAGCATTTGTTTTATATGTCTTATGATCCAATGGAATTACTTTCTTGAAACAGTCTTCTGCTTCTTCAGCTTTTCCTGCTTTCTGAGCAGCAAGTCCGGCTTTCAGATAATGAAGACCATAATTTTTAATCATTGTTTTATTAGTCGGATCTACTTTCAGACCTTCTTCCAAGGTAGCTACATACTCATCAGTCTTCTTCAAAGCATCCAATGCCAGAGCTTTACGGGCATAAGCATTGCCTGTATTGAATTTCTTCTGGATAGCGATATCGAAGAAAGTCACAGCTTCTGCATACTTTTTCACTTCATCTGCGGCCATACCACAGTAATAAGCGATTGCAGAGTCCTGATTATTCGTTTGTTTCAAATACTCGCTGAATTTAGCATAAGCTACGGGATAGTTCTTGGCATTAAAAGCGTCGCTTCCTTCTTTTTTCAATTGGTTAGGGTCAGTTTGAGCAAAAATGTTAGTCACAGTAAGACAAAATGCAAATAAAAAAATCAATTTCTTCATAACTTTATTGTGTTTTTTAGTTGTTAATCGCCCAAAAGTATAAGTAATAACAGAAAGAAGCAACACCTTTTTACCTTTTTTGAGCTTTTTGAAACCTATATAACGTTCGTTATTCTTCGTAAAACAGTCATACAAGTATCTTCGCTCTGATAAAAATCTTTCCTTTCATATCAATTAAAACGCGAAAAGAGTGATACATAGTTTAATAACATATTAATAATTAAATGGAAAGGAATTAACATGAATTTGAAAGGTTCGATAGATAGAAATAATAACAACTCATTTTATGGATATCGGCAGAAATAATAGTAGCTTTGCCCCTGGAATCATTTATTTCCACCTATAACAACGGAATTTGCCCTGGCTGAATGCCAGGGCTTTTTAATGTCTTTACAAAAAATAGAATTATGATAGTAGAAAATATGAGTATTGAAGAAATGCAGATTGAGGTTGAAAAGGATTCAGATATATTATATGCGAAAATACGGCATTTGTATGATGACATATGATTTTACTAGTGCCGAAAATAAAGTTATTATTCATATAAACCAAGGACTTATACTGGGTGACTACAACAATGACCGTACCCGTCTGTTAGCCAAGACATTCGTCTCAAAAGAAATGTTGTTTGACTCTCAGGTCTCTGTTGATAATGAGGTGGCTGAAATGAGAGACTTGATTAAAAAATCTGCAGAATACAATGCAAGCCCCAAAGCGGCTTTTGGAATTGATGAACTAACAGGAGAAGTAGGTGAGGTTAGCTTATTTTAGTATCGCCAAATTCCACACATTTTCTACACATTTGACTTTTGGGTGGGAAATGAACGATTTTTTATAGCCTTTCGACTTTTTATAGAAAAAAAGAACTGATTATAACTTATTTATAATCAGTTCTCAAAGTGATTCCGAAGCGATTCGATTTTTGAAATCTCATAAATAATTGTATAACTTAAAATATTTGATAATCAGTGATTTTATTAAAATATGTGTTGCATGACATTTTATTTCGTTGTACAATTTTGCAAATATGTTGTGCAATATTAGTATATTTGCACAACCAATAATTGATGAGATATGACTACTGTAAAAGCATTTATTCGAACTGGGCGGAAAGATAAAGAGGTTAATGTTAGATTTCGTTTATCTGACGGAAGAGATGTTCAGTTATTCCATAAATCCGAATTTATGGTGCTTCCTACACTTTGGGATGCTAAGAACGAGCAGTATAAAGCCAAAAGCTTGGTGAAACTGGAGGAAAGAACATTATTCAATGCGTCTATAAACGAAAGGAAGAAGCTGATTTTATCTCTGTATGGTGGAGATAAGTCTTTGACAAGTGATAAGCTTGAGAAGTTAATAGATGAACATCTCCATCCTGAAAAATATGATGTAGCAGATCAAAAAGAATCATTATGCGAGATGTTCCAACGTTATGTAAATGGTTGGTTAGATACTGGCGTTATAGGTCTAGGCAGAAAGAAACACTATGATGTAGTAATACGGGAACTAAACCGGTTTTTCATTATTAATGGTATTGATGGAGAACCGGTAGAAGTATTTAATAAAGATATGATCCTCAAATTTCGTGAGTTCCTGCGTATTGAACATACTTTGGTTGATAAATATCCCGGTCTGTATATTGATATGAACAATAGAAACAGACCTTCAAAGGAAAGAAGTCAAAATACCATAGCCGAGAAGCTTTTATTAATTCAGGCTTTTATGGTTGAATTAGAACGAAATGATATTATCCCTGTTTCACCCTTCCGAAAAATAGGAAAGGAAAAGGAGGCTATTATGAAGCAACAATATGATGAACCGATATTTCTTACAAAAACGGAATTTAATACCATTTTAGTAAAGGACTGTCCAGATTCATTGCAGCGAGTGAAAGATCTATTTATTGTGCAATGTTGCTTTGGTTGTCGTGTCGGAGATTTTAGACGTTTCACTTTTGATAACATCGGAATTGAAGAAGGAATACCCTACATTCATTATTTACCTCAAAAAACACATAGGGATGGGCTTATACGAACCGAAATAAGAACACCTATAATTCGGATAGCTTATGACATCATAATGAAGTACAAAGGGGAACTTTCAAAAAATGCATTATTACCGTTTTATCCGGATGGAAATGGAGAGACAGGGTATAATTATCAAATAAAGAAATTGTTGGAATATTATGGGATAGAGCGTAAAATTGCAATATTTAATACATCATTGAGTACAAACGAGTATAAGCCAATTTATGAAATAGCAAGCAGCAAATTAGCTCGAAAAACTCATGTGGATTTGATGAATAAAGTACAAATTGATAAATATGCTGCCGGCCTTCATGCGAAAAATAGTAGTGCAGTAAACCGATACACCAATATGGGGTTAAAAGAGCGTTTTATTCTAATGTGTGCAGCTTTTGGATGTGAGGGTTATAACGTTTAATGAGATTTAAATAATAGACATGAAAACTTATAAAATGATGTAAAAATGGAAGTACTAACAGTGTTTTTCGAGGCTATTGATAATATATTGATAGGATATACTAAAAGGGGAAAATGTGAATTACCGGAATTTCTTGATAAAATTCTCAAAAGAGAAGATATTAGTTCTATTTTAAGCAAGGTGCGTGATAGCAAAGAAATTTCACAGGAAGCAATTCAAGAAGCAATAAATAACTTTACGGATTTAATTAGCCCTGATGAAATACCTGAAGGACTGATGAAGCTTTGGGAAGAAGAGCAGACCCCTTTAGGGCACATGGTTCCTGATGTATCATTAGATGTAGAGTTTCAATGCGTAGAATTACTTCGTAATAAATTATTTTCTTTAGCTGCTAATGATCGTATTCTTTATGCTAGTATGTTTGCAAAAGAATTTGATTCAAAATTATTCAATACAATCGACAACCTAGCAATGATTGATGAAAAAGGATATGATATAACATTTGCAGAAAATAGTGTAATCTCATTTATGAATGTTATGATAGAAACTTTTGCCGATTTCAATATTGATATTGTGGATTATTTGCAAAAAAAGAGTGATTGCGATCCTGATTTTTTTAAATATAAGAATTTTAGAGACAAACGCTTTGTTAAAACAAATGGCAAGGTAGGAGAATCGCTACATGAGCCATCTAATTATCAATATAACATTGATAAATTAACACAAATATATGGTTTCTGTAATGGGGACGCCTTTAAAATAGGTTTTGATGAGTTTATAAAGGCTGTTTCTACGGCAGATTTTTCTAATATATATAATGAAAAGGAAACGAAAAAAGCAAAGACCTCATTCGTTATTAGTATAATTAAAGATTATGTAACCCCTGAAGAGTGGTATAAAAAGGCAGCAAATAGCATAAATTTGACACCCTCAAAATGTAGTGGGGCAAATGTAAAATCTTGGGCAGATGATATTATATTTGCTATTCGGTGACTTAGACCACAATCGAACCACAACAGAATTAATGTTAAAGTATGTAACCCGTTGATATTTAGTAATATTGGCGGGATTTTTTTTAGTAAATTCTTTAAATTACCTCACCTTTACCACAACGCCACAACACTAACTTTGCTTTCGTCAAACAACCAATAGCAGTAGCTACCTATTGGGGAAAGACGAATTGAAAGAGCAATAGTTATGAGTATTCAAGAAATTATTCAAAGCGGAGCCAATGTATCTATAACAGTTGGCGCAAATGATTTAGTACAATTTGCGAATCATCTGATTCGTTCTACTAAAGAAGAGCTAGAAACTTCTATTTCAGCAAAGCAAAAAGAGACTTATTTGACACCTGATGAAGTGAAATCATTACTTCATGTAGACCGTTCAACTTTATGGAGATGGGCGAAAACAGGGTATTTAATACCGGCAGAAGTTGGTGGAAAGAGATTCTACAAAAAGTCTGAAATTGATGCAATTCTCAATAAATAAGAAAGGGCATGACTATGGAAGAAAAGAAAAAGGCAGCCTCCACGACTGCCAATCTCCGATGTAGATCCGGCAACAAAGATAGCAAATCATCCCCAATAATCCAACAAGTAAGAGCTATTTTCTTGTCTGGCCGGAAAGTAACAGCTAAAGATATTAACGCTGAAACAAATTCAAATGATGCCAGACGTGTAATCTCTACCCTTCGAAATAATGAAGGCTGGAATATTAAAGACGTTCGTCTTGACGATAATAGGAAACTATATTGGTTAGAGTCGGATAAACGGCAAATGTTCATTGATTAGGAGGATGCGTATGGAAAGTGAAAAACAAAGAGACACGTTTATTTTCTATCGCAGTTTCAAAGAGAGCATGAGCGATTTATCGGACGCTGATAAGTTGATTATGTATGAAGCGATAACAGATTACAGTCTCGACATGAAAGAGCCTGAGTTAACCGGATTTCCCAAAGCCTTATTTTCGTTAATACGTCCTTTTCTTGACGCTAATATACAACGCTGGGAAAATGGTTGTAAAGGTGGTGCTCCCAAAGGGAATAAAAACAACCGCTTTTCAAAAAGTACAACCGAAGTACAACCAAAGTACAACCAAAGTACAACCGAAGTACAAGCTAATAAGGATAAGAATGTAAATAAGGATAAGAATAAGGATATTAATAAAGAAAATACTATCGTATCAAAGAAAGACGAGCTTTCTTTATCATCTCCATCCGAAGAATTTATAAAGTTCAATCAATGGCTAGATGATCACTGCCCTTTCGTATTGAAGGTAAAAACACAAATGACAGAGCCAGAATATCAAAAGCTTCTTGCCAAATACACCAAGAAAGAAATTAGCGATGTTCTTGAAAGCCTGAACAACTGGAAAGACTTTCCAAAGAAACGGACTAATGTATATCGTAGCACATTAGACGAATTGAAGAAGAAATTCGGAGAACGATAATTTTAAACTGTTACAATCATGGCAAAGACAGAGAAAATTTTGATAGACAATATATGCCCGCTGCATGATTTGGAATGTGAGAAGGCAGTGCTAGGCACATTAACTACTCCTGTATTATCCAACGGGGAGATCCCGGAGAATCTGACGGAAGATTGTTTCTATGACGAATTTAACCGCAACATATTCCGGGCTATTCTTGCAATTATATCCCGTGGAGATCATCCCGAACCAATCGCAATAAAAGGGTGTCTTGATAAAATGGGAATATCTTTCAATGTGGCCGAATTATTAAAACGCCTGGATGGTATGACGCTTGATTTCAATCAATACGTAAACCGCTTGTTTGATTTGAGTGTACACCGCAAATTCAGGGAAATAGGTTTGTATCTACTGAAACATTCCGCATCGGAAGAGGAAGATATTGAACAGGTGCAGACAAAAGCCGTCGAATCTTTATCCGGTATGTTCCGGCAATCTTCGGACAACATATACACGTTAAAGGATGGTTTGACGGGAGTACACCAACAAGTGAACCGTAATCTTTCCGGCCAGACAGCATTAACCGGAACGCCTACCGGATTCGATCAGTTTGATAGAAGGTCAGGAGGATTGCAAAAATCCGATTTGATAATCATTGCGGCAGAGCAAAGTATGGGTAAAACGTCACTGTTAATGTCTATTTTGCGGTTTGCGGCACTTTCAGGCACAAAGAGCATAATCTATTCAATGGAAATGAGAAAAGAGCAAATTGCGTCCCGTTTGGCTTCTATCGAAAGCGGAGTTCCGGCAAATCAAATCATGTACTCTCAATTAACAAGCTCCCAGTTAGAAAGCTTTGATAAAGGATTGGCTAGACTACTTCATCTTCCAATATATTTCGACGACAACAGTACCAGCAATATAGACAGCATAATAAACTCTATCCGGTACATGAAACGGAGATATGATATAGACGGTGCAGCTGTTGACTACTTACAAATCCTCAATGTAAACATGAAGGGAGCCAACAAGGAGCAACAGATGGGAGATGTGGCACGGCGACTGAAGAATCTTGCTAAAGAGCTTGACATTTGGATTATCGCATTATCACAACTCAATAGAGACAAAGATAATCCAGTTCCCTCTATAGCCCGGTTGAGAGATAGCGGGCAGATAGCAGAAGCCGCAGATGTGGTTATGTTGATTTATCGTCCAGAGGTGAAAGGCAAACCATACCCGGGAGAGTTTTCCAATGTAGAAACGAAAGGGACAGCAATGATAGATGTTGCTAAAGGACGAAACATTGGGATAATGAAGTTCATATGCAAGTTCGATGCTCCGACCACTCACTTTTACGACTTACAGGATATACCTATTTCGGCAAATGTTGAACCTGATCCCTTCTAGCTATGGAAATAGAAACAATCTACGGGCAAGTGATAGCGAAAGCAAACAACTATCAAGCCGTGCCGGGCAAAGACGGTCAGAAACGAATTATCAAAAATGACCGGATCAGGGAGTATGAGAAATCCTTCTGCCTACAATGCAAGAGATATCGAGGAAAACGCATTTCCGGTCGTTTCAAGCTATTTATTCGTGTTTGGCATGGAAGTATTCGCTTCGATCTGGATAATGCCTTAAAGACGATCCTTGATTGCTTGCAAACGGTTGAGGCAATTACAAACGACAGCCTATGTTTCGAGATTCATGCGGAGAAACGGATAGATCACCGGAATCCGAGAGTAGAGTTTGGTCTGGAAGAGATAAACGAGCAAAAAAATATATTCAGCCCAAATAAAGCGATTTAAGCCATTTTCTTTTGTGGGATGATAAGATATTCATCTTTGCGGAGAAAGTCGTTATTACAAAAGCATTATACCGAATAAAGGCAATTATGAAGAAGATTATAGAACAGAATGAAAGATACGATATAATTCAAATGAATTTTCGTAGTCTACCTATCACTTTCCGATGCTGGAAAGACGATAGCAGAATCATAGAGGCCAGAGTTGATGAAAACTTTGCCAAGGCCAACGGTTATCAATCTGTCGAAGATATGGCGGAAAAGACAATAGGCAAAGCCAAGTTTAAAGAAATGTTTGGCGGTGTACCTGACTGGATCAGAGTAAATCCAAACGGAGATTTCACATTTGTAGGGATTAATAGAGTATTGCTCAACTAAATAAATCATTAACAATTAAAATTTTATAAGTTATGAAACAGAAAGAATTTTATGGAAAAGGAGAAAAACATGTTTATGTAAGAAAAGGTGATAAAGGTGAAATCCTTGTGACCAAAACAAAGGACGAAGAACTCATAACGGAAGAGAACACCATACACCTTGATGCGGAAGAAGCCCGTAAACTTGGGATTCAGTTACTAAAGCTGGGAACCGAACCACTTGAAGGTGAATATGAATTGAAAACCGACATGGAAACTATTTCTGTCTGCCAAAGGATTAATCCAGACGATACACCGTGCAATACCGCTTGCATTGTGATTAACGAAAACGAGGATGCTAGGGAATTTTGGGAGAACAACGGACTGGAACCGAATTTCGACATAGAAGGAGAATCCCTTGAAAAACTGATTGCGTTATTGGCAAAGATTGTATAACTAATACCGGGTAGGTCTGCTTCGGATGATCTACCCGGCATAAATCAAAATGAAATGGAACAAATAGACGAAAAAAAGAATGCCGAGGAATTATTAGAAATTATTAATGAAGGGACAAAGAAGATTCTTGACCTGGCAGGGATTGCTTCACATCTTGGTGAGGATGTAGCTAACCATATGAAAGACAGATTGGAGGAAAAGAAAGATGAAAAAAGAGGAAACTAAAAGAATTTGTATCGGTGTCGGTAGTAATACTTTCCGATCGGACTTTGAAAAAATGCTTAGCAAATTACAAGGTGTCGTTACTCGTCAAAAAATAGAAGAGTTTGGCATCGAGCTAAACACTGAAATATTACAGGATTTGATTGCTGGTGGCGAAAATACAGGGAAAACGGTACTGGAGCGACTTAATAAAGATTTGTTGGATGATGCCAGTCTGCCGATTATACGCAGACAGAAGGAGCAGATGTACAACCAGCTATTACAAGAGTTCGAACAGTTGAAAGTTGACATACATAAGTCTGTGAAAAATTTCCCTTATATTCTTCCGGAAATGTATTTTATCGGTGACGATGGTTGGATTCATGCTCAGGAAGAAGCGTTTGCTCTATGTGATGAACAAGGAAAGATTTACATTGATAAACCGGAACAGATAGAAGTTTACCAACAGGCAATGAAAACCATTGATGAAATAAACAAGCTTCAGGAGATGGCAACTAAGTATGCTTGCAATGCTTTAGGATACAGGGCTGTAATAGGCTTTGAAAAAGACACGGCCCGTCTCTATCCCGGAACTTTGATCGAATGTCACTCCAATGGCATTTTTACGAGAATGTATGGAAATGAAAAACAATAAAATTAAAAAGCTATGAATGAAATTAAGAAAGAAGGACTGAAGAGAGTTCTCAAACGCCACGAAGATAATGTTGATAATATACAGGCTATCGTAAGCCGCATGACTGAAACAGGATTTACTATTTCAACCAAAGAGCTTGATGACTTGGCCGGTGTATGTGCTTTGCTCACTAAACAAGCGGAAGAGATGGCGAAAAAAGATGCTTCCCGAATAAAAATTGCCTTTAAACGTGAAGAGGATTATAAAGAGACTTTAGAACGTTTGCAAACTTGTATATCCGAGAACGCACATGAACTAAGAAAAGCTCTTTTGTACCATACAGCAAAGCCGTTAGATGTGGATGCCTACGAGATGTTGGGCAATAATGTAGTATTTTCCCGGAAATGGGCAGAACGGAAAGCACAGGAGTTTATGATCTCTCCTACAATAGCCCGTACCCATGCAACAAAACTTATCAACGATGTTAAGGAGGCCATTAATAATTTGAACGCTTTTGTTGCCGATAACCCCTGCTTTGGGAAAGGTATTACGACTTCACATGACTCCCGAAGATGTTTGTGCTGGTTGGACGATGAAGGAGAGTTGCATGAGGACAAAGAAGCATACGAATTTATTTAAAGAATTATCATTATGACTACAGAAGAAAGACAAAATTTTGACGCTTTCCAAAGAAAGTTACAGGAAAGCCCAGCGAACCGATTAGGCTTCTTTGCGAGTGTGGAAGGAATAGAAAAGCCTCAACCGGCAAATAATCCGTTTGACAAATGGAAACGGGATGCAGAGTATGAGAATCAGGCGATCTGCAAACATCTTGGTATTGAATACCACAAAGAGGATTTTACAGTATCAGACAAGGAACTGGCCCGTAACTGGGCACAGGGATTGCCAGACGCATAATATTAGATAATTCCGGGCAGGGATACTCTATTGATGCTCTGCCCGGTTTACTAAAGAAAATCAAGATGAAAACGGTGTATTCTCTAACTATTTAGGTTGAATTTAGAAAAATGGCAGCAATTATAGATTACATACCAAGAGTTACGTTATCAAACTTCAAAGAGTTAATAAAACGACAAGCTGAGACAGATAAAACACTGTTTAGCCGTTTCACTCTTAAAAACATACAGTATACCGTTATGATGTCCATAGAAGAGCAGGAACTTATCTTCTTTTGGGAATATCAAGGAACAAGGAACCAAAAAACGATCAAGCTCCATACTGAACCAAGCAATCTTGGAAACGGGTCCGTGCGGTACTTTCTTTGTCCTTATACCAGTCATAAATGCCGCAAACTCTTTTTGGATGGTAAGACAATCGCAAGTCGGTATGCTTTTAGCCATATTTACAGTATTCAGAAAGAGAGCAGATCCGGCCGCTTTTTCTATGGATTCGGACGATTGGAATACCCAGTACGAAGATACGGGAAACAGTTCTATAGAGGAAAAACAACCCCTTATGGACATAAAGTTTGGACATATCATAAGAAACTGGAAAAATACAACCGACAGTTAGATGAATATATCTTGCCTGCATCAAGAGGACGAAAACCATTAGTTATCAAATAATGAATTATGAAAGACAATATCTTAAGCCTGCCTAATGATGTATTAGGCGACATTTTCAGAGAGATTTATTCGGAATATGAAAAGAGTATTCGAAGTATGTTCACCGCTCCGGTCTGTGATCTAGAGATTACCGCTCAACAGGTTGCAAAAGCCTTTGATAAAAGAGGGCTGATAGAATATGCACCACAATTTTACATCTTCGCAACAGGAGTGTTTATAGGCATTAAAAACCGGAAGAATCCCTATCAAGAGATTAATGAGTGGGTAGCTGCCTATCGGATGGCTAAAGAGATGAATGTGAACGTCTCTGACATAGATCCAAGAAAAGCATTTGAGTATTATCTATCAAAAAATAAGAAGTTATGAAAGAAATAATAATTATTAACGGATGTAGTTTCAATCTTAAAGCTATAAAAGTCAAAAACTTTGTTTTAGCTGGAGAGTGTTTAGGGGATTTTACTAATAAAGAAGATGTCAATGAAATGCTAGCAGAAAAAGATAAGAAAACTTTGTGTGATGCGATTTCTCTTCTTTTTGTTGGTGATTGCTCCTTGAGCGATGCCTTATGTGAAGGTACTAAAGATGACGCTATAGAAGCTTTAAAGCAGATAGCATTGTATTATCAATCATTGTTTAAACATGCTAGCCTCATAGCTAAGAATGTATCACTAATGGCAGCAAAACCTAAGATATGAAAGTTACTGTTGATTTATCCGGTTTGGATTCTTTCATCCAAGAAGTCGAAGATGAAATTAACCAAGGTTTGATAGATGCGGCTCATAAGGCTATTGATACCCAAAAAGTAAAAAATGAGAGTAGCAAAAAGACTTATGAGAACCACACTTGGAACTTGCGTAATGCTCCAGGTGCTGCTGTTGTTCGCAATGGGGAAATCATTGATTTGTATGTCCCGGCAGATGGGGAACATTCTGAAGCGAAAGCTAAAACAGAGGACCTTCTAATTTGTGGGAAACGTCCTAGAAATGGAATAGTTGCTGCTGACGGAATGGAATATGCAAGTTTCGTGTCAAGCAAAGGTTTTGATGTTATGGACACAGCTTGTCATGTCTTAGAGAGAGAAGTAAAAGAAAATGTAACTACTAATATTAAAGTAAAATGGCAGGATTGAGGATTAATTTAGATGCTGATCTTACAAGATTCACTCAACTTGTAAAGCAAATACAGAAGGTAAGAGCGGAATTAGGAAAATTGTCTACCGCTTCACCTAGTTATGATAAGTTGTACAAAGAGTTTAAAAGAATAAAAGGCGAGTTGGACGAAATGAAAAAGAAATTCGCTGAAATTCAAACGGCTTTAGCACAAGTAGATATAGCCAGTGGTATAGTAAAACAGTCCGAAACAATCAGACATGAGACAGACGAAACTTCTAAACACTTTGAAGATTACGCGGACTCCTTAAACGCTGTAAAAAAACAAGTAACCGCATTACAAAAGGAATACTATGCACTGGAAGAATCGGAAAGAAATTCATCTGTCGGACAAGCTAAACTAAAACAGTGGGCGGCTTTAAATGCACAGTTGAAGGTTACAGCTGATTCAATGCGTGATGTTGCCAAAGTGGAAGAAAACGCCATTAAAGTTTATAAGTCAGCTGAAGGCTCACTGGTGCAATTAAGAAAGCAGCTAAGTATGTTGAACTTCCAGTATGACAATCTTTCTCGAGATTTACGTAATGGTGCAACTGGAAAGGAGCTATTGATACAAATTCAAGCCGTAACTAATGAGCTAAGTTTAGCGGAACAAGCATCTGGGCGTTTTCAAAGGAGTGTAGGACATTATGCCACTGCATACGACGGACTAAGAACACAAGTTAATATGCTCGCTCGTGAATTACCTAGTTTGGCAGTTTCTATGAACACTTTCTTTTTAGCTATCAGTAACAATCTTCCAATGCTTATTGATGAAATTCAAAGAAGTAGAGCTGAATTAGCTAAACTTAGAGCTGAAGGAAAGGAAGGTACTCCTGTTTGGAAACAACTTACCAAATCTCTATTAAGCTGGAATACTGCTTTAGTCGTTGGGCTAACACTTTTGTCTAATTATGGAAGCGAAATAGGTGAATGGGTAAAAAAGTTGTTTGATAGTAAAGAGAAACTTGATATCCTTAAAGAAGCGTTGAAAAATTATAATGAAGCCACATTAAAAGGGAAGAAGAATGCCCAAGATCAACTCGTCGAATTAAAGTTTTTGTACAAAGCTGCAATAGATGCGGCAGATGGTACAGATACTCGAACTAAAGCTATAAAGAAATTACAAAGTCTATATCCAGATTACTTCGAAGGTATGAATAAAGAAGCGTTTTTAGCAGGTGAAGCAAAAACAGCTTATGATAACTTAACTCAATCTATTTTAGATTATGCCCAGGCGCAAGCTATCAAAAACAAAGTTTCAGAAAACTTTGAGAAAATAATAGATATTGATGCCAAAATAGCAGAAGCTCAAGCGGAATATAATAGATTAGCTATAGAATCAAACAATAGCCTTAATTTTATATCATCAGGACTAGATGCGAAAAAAGCACAAGAACAACTCAAAATTTATAACGAGGCTAAAGAAGAACGAGAAAAGCTTATAGAGTCAAATAAGAAGTTAGAAGAAAGTTTCAATGCAGGTGCATTTCTTTTTACCCCCAATAATCAAAATAATACAGGAAGTAACTATAAAGACTCATACCAACAACAGAAGGCAGTTTTAAAAGCTCAAAATAATATTCAGGATTCCATATTAAAAAGCCAATTAGAAGCTCAAAAGATGACAATCAATATAATGGAAGAAGGTAACGCTAAAGAGCTTGCTCAAATTAATGCCAATTATGATGCAAAGATAGCAGAAATCCAAAAACGTGAAAGGGAGCTTCTGCAAACCTTACAAGACGCAGAATATGAAGCATGGAAAGCGGCAAATCCTGATTACAAGAAAAAAGGATTGCAATTTGTTCCTACCATTGTAGACATTCCCAGTGAACATAGAAATAATTTTGACGCTGAATATTCTTCAGCATATCAAAAGCAGCAAAACGAAATAAACAAACTGTTACAATCAACCCTCAACAAGTATCAGGATTACAATAAGCAGCGTGAGCAGTTGGTTAAGTCTTTCAATAAAGAAATGAAGTTTCTGAACTCACAACGTACCGAACAAAATTCGGAAGATATAGACCGGGCAATAGAAGTTGCAAAGAAACAACTCAAAGAAGGATTGAAAGGAATACGGGATGAAATGGAAAAAGAGTTTGCCGGACAGGAGAATACCTTTTTAAAGATGTTATACGGTGACATTTCTTTGATGGGATTTTCTGATCTATCCAATTTGATTTCCCAAGCCCGCCAGTTGAATGACTATCTTTCTGGAAAAGGTGACAAAGAGGAAATAACATTTATTTCTAAAGAACAACTAGAAGCGATTGAAAAAAGTCCGGCAGACTTAGAAAAGTTGAGAAAAGCACTGGATAAGTTGCTAGGTACAGGTAAAAAAGAAAATAAATGGGAAGAGATATTTGAAACCTTCAAAAAAGGCTTTGCTTCTCTTAAAAGTGCAAAAGATTTCAAAGAAATATCTGGCGCCATAGGTACAATAAGTAATGCCGCTTCATCGGCAGCTGGAGAAGTTGCAAACTTATTTGAAGCGATGGGTAAGACTTCAGCAGCAGATGCCATAAGTGGTGTAGAAAGCGCAATGAATACAATATCCAATATTGGGCAAGGTTTTGCTAAAGGTGGAATTGTAGGCGGTATTGCGTCCGCAGTAGGAGAAGCAGCTAATCTTATAGGAAAGGCTTTTGCGGCTAATTCTCGACATAAAAAAGCTCTTGAGGCTATTATGAACGAAACGATAGATCAGCAAAGAGAATATAACCTTCTTTTGTTGGAGCAAAATCTTTTGTATGAGAAAGCATCTACAATCTTTGGAGTTGATATTTATTCTAAGGCCAAGAGCGCAGTTATTAACATGAAGGACAGCGTAAAAAGCCTTAATAAAGAACTTACAGGCGGAGAATATGGGAACTGGCTCACAAGCATAACAAGAGAGCTTTTAAAAGGAGCTAATTTGTATGAAGGTTCCACCCTAGCTTTAAAGGACCAATATGCAGGGCTTGCCAACATAGAAATCAAAACCGGACACAAAAAAACAGGATTATTTGGATGGGGAAAGGGAAAGGATATTTATTCCTCTGTCCTTGATGTATATCCCCAATTAATAAAAGCTAATGGAGAGTTTGATAAAAGTTTAGCAGAAACAATTATCAATACCCGCACTATGTCAGATGAAAGTAAAGCAGCATTGCAATACATGATTGATTTAGCACAACAAGCAGAAGATGCTTACGATGAGCTTAATGATTATATGACTGATATATTCGGTGATTTGGGTAATTCTATGAGCGATGCATTAGTAGATGCTTTTTCAAATGGAACTGATGCAGCAAAAGCTTTTACTGACTCTGTTTCTAGTATGCTTGAGACACTAGCAAAACAAATGGTTTATTCTGTCACATTAGCTCCCATTATGGAAAAGGCACAATCAAAAATGCTAGATGTAATGAAGGATACCGGGCTTTCTGATGAAGAACGTTTCACTCAATGGACAAATATTTTGAATAACTTAGTTGATGATGCTATAGGTCAGCAGGACTTGGCCAATAGGTTATTAAGCGAATATCAAGATATAGCAGAAAGCAAAGGTTTTGACATATTATCGAATACTTCCACCTCATCCCAAGAATCTTCCAAGAAAGGCTTTGGCACCGAAATGACACATGAGGATGCCGGAGAGTTGAGCGGTCGTTTCACAGCTCTTCAGATCGCCGGAGAGGAGATTAAGAATCAGAGCGTAGAACAGACGAGATTGCTAGACTCTATAAATTCAATATTACTTAATATAGAACCTTCACAGGATTCTTTCAGTATTACCGATCCATCATTAAGCAGAGAAGCATTAAATAGTAGTTTTGCAGCCGATATAGCAATGAAGGCAGAATCTAACGCCCAGTTGCAGGCGGCTATAGTTAATCTAACTGGAGAAGTTCAGGCAATTAAAAACAATGTTGGTGAGATGTTGACTAATAGCGTAGAAGACAGGCTAAACCAACAAACTATCGCTGAAAATTCCAGTAATCTCAACAAGAATCTTCCCAAGATTACCCAGGCATTAGACGGCATAAAACAAAATACGAGTGGTTTGTCACATCGTTAATTTCATTCCATGCTATTATAAAAAATCCCCGGTCGCTTGTGATAAGTAGCCGGGGATTAATATTAGTTATTTCCGGAAAGAATTTTGTCTACTTTATCGAAAGAATCGTATTCCTCGAAATTTAAAGAAAATCCTGTAGGAATCATTCTTTTACTAAAAAAACGAACGATATTTGGATAATTGGATTCCCATATTTCTTTTCTATCTTCTTTTAAAGCTACATTATATTTTTGAGAAATGTTATTGTATAATTCACTTATAGATATAAAGAAAGCCTGTTTGTAACATTTAAAAGCGTTTTCTTTTTCTCCGTCTAGACATAATAGTTGAGCTTCATCTATCAATTCATCCTCTTTAGATGGGGAGTGTTTTAAGCTGATTTTTTTCACATCATTAGTCATTTCCCATAACTTGAAGAACAAAATAATTTGTAATACACCAAATACGATGATTGCAATAGATGCGAATAGTGTGATATTTTCCATAATTCAGTGTGTTTTATGTTATACAATGCGCAAACGTACAAAAAGAAGAAACAAAACACAAGTCTTGCAGATGTTTTCTAATTTTGCGGAGGAAAAAATAAAAAGAGCGTCACCCGAACCACCAGATAAACGCCCTTCCCTAATTCATAGCAGTACAAATATACTATTTACTTTTAAATAATCGTACTATGTTTTCAGAAATCAACGAAAAAATAACGGCAAATACAGGGATGAAAGGCAAGAAACAGATAGACATAATCAAGACGAACAAGCCCTTTTCGATCCGTGTCCTTTATATTAGGTACGGAGTTTATGATATTGTATTCACTTACCAAGAAACAACCGTTTTTCAACCGATTTCAGACGAACAGTATAGGGAGTATAGGAAATTGTGTTATTTGCGCCCTATCAGGGCTAAGAACTATCTTCTTGGCCTTGTAAACTTTGAAGGTACACTATATAACAGGGGAGACTTTCAATTTATAGGTAAAGATAATCCACCAACAAAAGAAATAATAGTACTTTGGCAGGAGATAGAAAAGAGCTTATTTAGTCGAGATAATCAACATATATAGAACGGTGTTGATTGATAATATGGTTTGAGCACATATTTTAAATACCCTAATTTCGGGGATTGCATGTTGAATAATCAAATAATTTTCGGCAAATATGAAGGCAAAACGGTCATGCTATCGGTGATATTGGAAGGCTCAAACAAAGGTACTAAAATCGCACTTTTAAAGGTAATTGTGAGTTACGTTTTAAATACGGTTTGACCCCGTATTTAAAACTAATCCCAAAAGTTTTTGCGAGAGTAGCCGGATTTTCGGACCACTTCCTTAAGTGACACAGAAAAGAGAGCAACACATCAAGCATTGCTCCCTTACCTCATCACATCATCAAAAAAAATTGGTTATTCAGGCTCATAACCTTCGTAATAGTAAGATTGTGTAATGCCTTTAAATATCACCTCTCTATCATCTACTTGGTTGGTTAGTCCCTGATGTAGCAAAGTTCGCAGTTCTAGGTCATTAATTGGACTTCTTTCCATTGCTTGTAAATAGAGAACCTTATCCACATTCTGCCAATCAATCACCATGCCAAGACGTTTCTTTAGAATCATATCAAGCCAAATACGCATAGTACGACCGTTTCCTTCCATGAATGGATGAGCAATGTTCATCTCGACGTATTTGGCTATGATCTCATCGAATGTTGTTTCCGGCATCTTTTCTATGACCGGTAACATTACGTCCAGATACATGCAATTGGCGAAGCGGAAGTTTCCTTTTGATATATTGAGGGTGCGGACCTTTCCAGCAAAGTCATACAATCCCTCAAACAGATAGCGGTGTATGTCGCACAATCCTTTTACGGTTCCTACCTCGATACGGTCTATATCGCCAGTTTCAAACAAAGCATGAGCTTTTACAAGGCTCAACTTATCTATTTCATTTGTATTCATATTCAATCTACCTTGATATTATAAAACAATTTCTCCGCTTTCTATTCTATCCAGTAACCGGGACAAATCCGGCACACTATTGATATTGTAATTGGTATCTCTTATGCGGATCACTCCAATAATACCATCGGAAGATGAAGGTGCAAACAGTTCTGTAATATCAACTCCTAAAGCATTGGCAATCTTTTCCAGTGTTTCGAGAGAAGGTGTAGATTTACCATTAACAATATTACTCATATTTGGCTGGGTTATCCCTATCATTCCTGCAAGTGATACAACGGTCACTTTTTTTTCCTTTAATACATCTTTAATTCTTAGTTCCATATTATATCGTTTTAGATTATAGTACAAACATACTACATTATATCGAACAAAAATATAAACAAAGGTTAAATATACTCTTATACATGATATTTTCATGCTATTTATTTTGGTATTATATTTTAATACGATATATTTGCACCGTATTAATAACGCTAAACGATATAAAGATATGGCACGTTACGATTTAAGCAAGATAATGAAGAGAGCTTGGGCACTATTTGCGAACGCCCGTGCAAAGTACCCGACATTTGCCGATGCACTCCGTAAGTCTTGGAGCATGGCAAAATTTGAGGTTAGAGTAGCGGAAGCACGCCAAGCAATCGAAGCGGAAGAAAAAGCCCGTGAAGCGAAGGAACGTGAAGAGAACGAGCAAGGCGCTATTAGTTCGGTTCTCCTTCAGGCACAAATCGAAGCCGGCCGGATCAGAAGAGAAGCGGAAGCTAAAGCGGAACGCATGAAAGGCGAAATAGCAGCACGCAAAGAGGGTATCTCTTACAATGAGTATCAAAACCGTATTAGTCGTGCAATGGGCTACGGGTGTGGTTCCTATTGTGGTGACTGATTTATTCATATACTTGATTTGTTTTCATGGAAGTACTGGTTCGTGAGAATAGGTGCTTCTCTTTCACTGAATTATTAACCGGATGGGATCGTAAAACGCTACCCCATCATAAAATATACACTATGACAGAAACAAAGGTTTACAAACTCCATGACAGTATTCATGTTGAGGCTTTTACAACGTCTTTAGGGATAGAAGGAATAAAGCATAATGTATTCGAATACGAAGAGTACACAGCAATAGAAGTGACCGGCACGCCATTAGAGATAATAAGAGCCTCCACGATATACCAACAGGCTATAGCCTTTAAACTATAACGAGATGGAGATATTAATAGTATTTGGATGCTTATACACAGGCTATAGGATATTCAGGAATAAGGACGAACACTTCTTTGATATTTAATCAATCATGAACGCTACACTGATTATTTGTATCATCCTTCTTGCTTTTTGCATCTGGGATGAAATGTTTAACGATAACAACAAGAATCAATCAATATAATATAACTTTAATAACAATGGAAACATTTAATTTACAAGAGTTTATCACGGAGAGAAATATAGAATTACAAGAGTTCATCAAAGAACAAATGAGAGTGCACCAGCTTGGTAATTTATCAATAGACCAAAGAGAATTAATGATAGACACTCCCGCAATAAGTACAACACAAATGATTGATGCTTACTATTCCACGATTCAGCGTGTAACAGCCCGGCTGATTGAGTTAGAGGGCAAGAACGAGGCATGGAATAAACATAGAGACATTATCATGAAGAAAGTAGCAAAGAAAGAAAAGAAAGCCCGAAAGCAGGAAAGATATAGCCGGAAACTCATACAGGAATACAATAGAAAATATAACGCTAATATACACTGATATTATGTACGCATCATTAGAAGACGAAATAAGAGCGGCAATAGCCGTCATGAAAAGACAGAATGAAGAAGCACGTAAAATCAATGCGGAAATGAGGAAGCGTAACTCGAATATGATAGGTGATATACTTGACTCAGTGGAAAATATGGCTAGATACAGCCGTACGATGTCACAATCTCGAATGAGGCTAATAAGATGCACAGGGAAATCCAAACGCTCGAGTTTCGACCTAAGAACACTTAATCAACATTTGATGAATTCCCAATAGATAAGTCAGGGGATTTCGGTCCGACACTGGAGTTGACGCCAATCAACAGGCGCCCCGGCAATAATACGGTTGTCGGGGTTGCATTTCTTGCAAATTATTGAAGAATATTCAAAGATTAGCATTATAGTTGCCTTTAGCAAGTCGGCTTAAATGCCGCCATTTCCGGCAAAATACCCTAAGATTACCCTAATGTGAATTGTTAAATAGCGGTAAGGTTTTGGTAAGGGTAAAATGTATTTTTTTTGATAATACACATGATCTATAACTCCCAATAACGGTTATTTGGAACTGATACACTACAAAGATTACGCACGTATAATAATAGATGTATAGGTATGATAAATATTTGAGTTGTGCAAATGTTGTGCAAGTAACATAAAGCAAAAACCGCAAAAGTTTCATAATCAACTACTTGCGGTTTTGCTTTGTGATTCCGAAGCGATTCGAACGCTTGACCCACGCCTTAGAAGGGCGTTGCTCTATCCAGCTGAGCTACGGAACCATCCTTATTTGCGGATGCAAAGGTAGTGCTTTTTACGAAAACTCAAAAGCTTTTCGAAACTTTTTTATTCATATTTTTCTTTGTCTCTATAAATCAGCAATTTACAAAAGCACCTCTATAGGAGCGGATGATAAGGTATTAGCAAAAACCAATATGCTATTAGCAAAAAAAAATATGCTATTAGCATAATCTTTTTTGCTAATAGCATATATCTTACTTATCTTTGCACCACGTAAAATGTAAAATCAGAAATTATGTTGAGTCGCATTATTGTATTGGTCATTGCCGGAGTTGCTGTAGTCTATATCGTTCGTTTTATAGATAACTTTTTATCTCAGCACAGAAGAAAATATTGAATAAGATAATTCAAATCGGGAGAAGTCTGTCTAAAACTTCTCCTTACGTTCAAAGTCACCCTCTTCGGTATAATATTTCCATGTACCTTTAGGCTGATTATTCGAATATTTTCCGCGAAGCTTCAACTTACCATTTTCATGATATTCGCGGTAACGTCCATGACGTTTCCCTTCCTTCACTTCCGCTTCACTCTTCAACGCTCCTTCCGGATAAAATTCCCGTAACACGTTTCCTTCAAACTTTTCGACATAGAAACGTTTCAATTCACTCAACTGTTCTTTCTCCGTCACAGCATCTTCATTCATTTCCTCGTCTTCTTCATCGCTGGCTACGACTGTCACTTCTTCCGGCTTGTAAGGACGATAATCCATCACGTACTGTAAAGAAGCCAATTGGTTATCTCCAACCAGTTGCATAGTCCAGTAAGGGAACGAATACAAAACATCCTTATTCGATTGTATTTCATTCCATGTAGCAGGATTCATCATAGACTTTAACTGAGAATAGAATTTATGCATATCCGTATATAAAAAGATAGTAGAGCTCGACTTCATATATGAGTAAGCATCTTTAAATCCCGGAGTATCCTCCAGCAAATTCTTTTGCTCATAGTCTTCTACAAAAGAAAGCAAGGAGGCAGCTTTATTACTGAAAACGACATAATCATCCACATAAGTATAGTACGGCTTCTCAAACTTATCAAAGAGCTTTCCAAAAAACAACCGGAAGAAACCTTTCATTTCAACATAGTTGATCTCGAAATCTTTATAAGTGACAGATTTAATCTTAACCGGAGTCCGGCGCTTGATCTTCTTTTCAATGAACTCCATATTTTTGCGGGCATCCTTAATGCTCTTAGCCCTGATAGCTAAAATCAGTTCAGGGTCATGCCCTAACAAGCCCGGTTCGGATTGGGTAATGGCAAACTCTCCGGACATCCAGCTCAAGAAGTTCTCCTCCAATGATATGCCAAACAAACTTTCAATCTTTTTACGGGAACTCTGATAAGAATCATAGAGCTGTTTATCATGAACAGAAAGAGCATTTTCCAGTTCCTTCACAAAGGTAAGCGGATTATCGAAACCTATGTTCGTATAAAGAGCAGTCCGTCCCGACAGGATTTCATGCGCTTTCATTTTATGTTTTCCGGAATTCAACAAAGCAGTGATATAAGGATCAACAGAATCTTTCTTAAATGTATAACCTTTCACTTCCATACGATCCTTATCCATATTAAGATAAAGACCGGCAAAGTTCATAGAGTTGCTGAACAGATCGACATATTCGTTTCTGGTTCCCAGATAAATAGACATAAACTGAGGAATACGGGCATAGTTGATAAAAAACCTGACAAGTCCTTTGCCGGAAACCTTCTTCTCGGCCTCAATAAAAGAATGATCCAAGCCAATTTTAGGTTTGTTGCGCGAATCGATAGCAGATTCCACCAATCCGGAAGTATAAGAACCCACCAGATGATTATCTACAAAAGCCGTATAAAAGACATCGCGCGTATCCGGATCACGCATTTCGAGAATGTTAACTCCATTATGCATCCGGTTAGTTACCGTAAAGCCACTCATTACCAGGACTGTTTCCACCTGATCCTTCAATAAATCCATTTTGGAAGCCTTTTGCATATCCAGAACCAGCAGAAAATCCCAGTCCGTAGCACGAATCTTATGAAGTGAAATAAGCATGTCCCGTTCGCCAACAAGCGACAACAACACCTTATTGCTTCTGACAACCGAATCCAGTTTTTCTACACTTTTCGTTACTTCTTCAAAAGACTTCGCTTTCTTCAGACACTGCCATGTCTCACTTCCGCTAAATTTTCCCCAATCTTCAATCGGAGCTGATGATTGAATGATAAATGCAGCATCCTCCGGTACCAGATAGATTTGCTGGATATTCCGGTCGGGCGAAACAAATAAATAGACTATAGAATAAACCATGTATACAGCCAAGGCTAATCCTGCCACCAATATGGTTCTTTTTACAATTTTCCCCCTATTTTTTCTTTTCCCATTCTTCCCAGGTTCAGCATATTGCTCTTGTTCCCCGTTATTCATTCTATCCATTATTTATTTGTTATTGAGTTGATTGGACAAAACTACTAAAAAAAGATGAAAGATGAAATTCGTCAGTTACAATTTAAACAGCTTCCTCCATTTACATACGCAATAAAGCAAAACCGCCCCTAAAAATAATAGTGCTCCTTTCGTCTTCCAATGACCGGATTTGGAAGAAACGACATTTTCAAAATTCCGGTTGTTAAAACTGGAATTTTGAATCATGAATTATAAGCCCATCGGTATCTTCAACAGATACCAGACAATAAACAGCAATGTCCACGCTCCCAGAATGCATAACGAATATCTCCAAGTATATTTCAGCAATGATCCATAAGTGATCTGTTTGTCATATTGCCGCATATACGTCAACACCAGAGGCATATAAAATAAGAATGGAGTAATGGCATTCGTCGAACTGTCTCCGATACGGAAAGCACACTGCGTAACGTCCGGCGAAATCCCCATCTGCGCAAACATCGGAATGAAGATAAAAGACATAAATGCCCACTTGGAAGTAGCGGATACCATAATCAGGTTGATAAACGCCGTAAACAAGATAAATAAAATAAGTGCGGACAAAGGACCCGGTTCAAAAGAAGAAAGCAGGTCAGCTCCCATAATCGCAAGGCATTTGTCCAGATGAGAATACTCGAAACAAGCAAACATCTGGGCAGCAAAGAAAGCAATAACAAAATATACGCCCAGCAGTTTTATCGGCTGGGTAAGTCCTTCGATCACGTCATTGTCACTACGATAACGACCGGAACTGAATCCGTAAGCCATCCCTGTAAAACCTGCGCCCAAAGACAACAGAAACAGGATACCGGCAATGAAGGGTGAGTGCATCAAACCTCCGTTCACACCACGCAGAATACCATAAGAAGAGAAAGTAAGCCACAAAATAAGAGCTACGTATATCCCTGCTACTGTGACAGCCACCATCACTGCACGGCGTTCTTTACGTGACAAAGGGCGATAGGCTTCCACCTTTACACTGCCTTCATATTTTCCTAAAGTTGGGAGAAGCCATTTCTGAGTCACCCAATAAACAATTCCCGTAATAACTACCGTCGAAGCACTCATAAAAAAGTAGTTGCACAATGGCTCCGTGTTTCCCTGATATCCCATCAGTGTAAGCGCGGCTTCCTGAGTAGTATGTGCCAGCAACGGGTCCATCGTACTCAATACGATATTGGCGCTGTATCCGCATGCTACGGAAACATAAGCCGTCACAATCCCCGCTATCGGATGAAGACCTACCCATTGAAACAGCATAGCGGCAATGGGAAGCAGAATAATATATCCACCGTCACCAATGACATTCGACAGCAATCCGAGAACGATCACCCACAAGATGACCTTTCTTTTTTCCTTACGATTGCCCACTCCCAGACGGATGCACGCATCAATAAACCCGGAATGCTGCGCCACGCCCAGTCCGAACATGGCAATTATCACCATGCCCAACGGAGCAAAGCCGGTAAAGTTCTTGATAGCATTCCGCAACCACCAGCGGATTCCCTCAGGACTCAGCAGGCTTTGTACCCGAATATCCTCTCCTGATTGCGGCAGTGTTACTTTCAGTCCGTAGATATCACATATCCACGAAAGAAAGACCACCGCCATTGTCAGCAGCAGGAACATCGTAGCGGGATGCGGCATTCGCCATTTACTCTTCATCAGCTTCCAGATTATCCAGATCGATAATACGCAACTCCAATGCACGGACAGCCAGACGAGTCGCATTCACCCCTACCCGTTCTCCATTCGGGAAAAGGCGACCGATCAGGTCATTCTGTCGTTTTTCCAATGATTTCACACCGAATGGCATTCCTTTCAGACTGGCAATCATATCTTTGGTATAGCCTAAGGCCAGATGGCGAAGAAAACGCTCGTCATATTCATCAATATCATAGTTGATTACCGCTTCCTGACGTTTGGCGTCATTTGCCACCGACTTTTTGAAACGGTCTACAATCTTCTCCAGAATCGGATAATTGAATACCAGTTTCTTGCCATCCATTACAGCCTGTACATCTGTCTTGGTCAGTAATTCCCCTGTTTTCAGAATAATGCCGTCGGCTCCTGCATTCAGCACATCCACCCACAATTTCTCATTCAGTATTTCCCCTGTAAAGATCAATACACGAACCCCCTTGTAACGTTTGAAAATGTTCCGGCAGATATCAACGCCAATCGTTGTAGAACCTCCCAGTCCTAAATCCAGCAAAACCAGATCGGGAAGCTGTGCTTCCATCAGCGGCCAGAACTCACTTTCTGTCATAGCCGTGCCGATCACTTCTGCGTTGGGTATTTCATGACGAAAAATCTCTTCTGTGCCTTTCAATTCCAGTTTTACGTCCTCTACAATAATAACTTTAAACTTCTGTTCTTCCATTTTTATTTATCTAATAACTTTTATGTGTTTTCTCTTATCTACGCGGGATGGTGAAGTAAACCGTAAATCCTCCTCCTTCTGCCGGTTCGGCATTGATACGGCATCCTCTGCGCCCCGCAAATTCGTCATGGTCACGGATTATCTGTTTGCATATCAGATATTCCGTTCCCCGCAACTCCCCTTTCTCACCGGAAGTCATACGAGCCAGATTCGGATAGAACAACTGATTCAGTTCCGTCACACTCTTCTCGCGTCTTGTATCCGTAAACAAAAAACGGACATACTCATTATCCTTACGGGCCTGCAGACGTATCACTCCTTCTTCATGAACCGCTAATGCTTCATCAATCAGGTTCTCAAACAGGAAACGCAGCTGATTCACATCACCGATTACCTTGGCTTCCATCGGTTCCATGATCAGTTCTATTTTTTCCATCCGGTTTTTCATCACCTTTCTGAAATATTTTCCGGCAGCATCAAACAGTTCCTGTACCGGAATCGTAGTCCGTCGGAAAGTTACTTCCTCCAGCTGTCGGGCAGCACACGAGCTCAATATCGTGAATATCCCTTTATAGTATTCTATCAGTTCCGTAATTGTCTCTACAGCTTCCCGTTCTTCTTTTTCCGAAAGGTTCTGCGTATTCAGCCGGCCAATAATCTGTTTTATCTTGTTCGGATAATAAATCGTCTCATGTTTTATAGTCGAAAGGCAATTGTCGAGCACCATATTCTGTACATGGAGCATGCTGTCTTCCCACGAAGCGCGGCGTGTTTCCTCGTGTGCCGATTCGATATCCCGATATTTAGTAGCCAACTTCACCACTGCATTGAACACCACAATCGACACATAACGCGCCACCAGTTCAAAAAGAAGATGGTCCGTTTCCTGCTGTGTCCCTTCCCTGCGTTCCAGATAGAGTACGCCCACACACTGATGCTCACCACCGGCTTCCACCATCAGCGGAATCGCCTGGAGATTCTGTGCGGAGAGATATTCCCCCCTATCAAAACATTGCTGTACCATCTCCGGCATTTCCTGTCCGGGACAGGAAGCATATTCCAGCCGATGCGTAGTTTCGTTATAAACTGCAATTCCCATCAGGCTGATTGTCAGCAACTCATTTACTGATCCAAAAGCCTCATTCACAATGCGCTGAGGAATCTCTTTAAGTGTATTCTCCTCCCGTTGAAGGGCTTCCTCATTCTCCTGAGTCTGGGGTCTGACCAGAGAAGCTGCAAATACCTTCTGATTAATTTCAAGCACCTGTTCCAGATTCAAACGATTCTGGAGCATCTTCCTCATATACAAGAGATAATAGCCTATCAGGGAAACGACCAGCAAGACGAAACAAAGAATAATTCCCACCGTTTTATTGGTGTTCGACCGCTCCAGCTGCCTGCAATATCCCTCCAAAGTCTGGTCTTCACCCTGCACTTTATATAAATCCGTAAAGGCCGAGTTATTATAACTATATGCATCAATCTGCTTCAAAGCCAGAAAAGCTACTGCCGCTTCATTCCTAATATCGAGAATCACATGATAATCCGAGTCAAAAAGCTCATTCCACCAGAAAAGTTCGGCAGGTATCCCTTTACCGACCAGTTTCATGTACCGGTGCGGTTGTGTGGTACGCGCATATTTCTTATAATGCTCATTCAGCATCATCATTGCCGAATCGATATATTGCAAAGCGATCTCATAATTCTCATCCACATTCGCAAAATAAGCTGCATTGGCATAATCCGATGCCGCATCGAGCAAATCCTCATAAGTGGAATCAGTAGTAATAGCGATGGAATCACTATCCTGCAATATCGACGGAAGAGGGTCGTGCAAACAAGAAGTCATTCCCACCGGGAGCAACAGGCAAAGCAACACGCCAATCACCTTACGTATCCCTGAAGGCAAGCGGAAATAGAAACGGCTTCCCTTTCCCGGCTCACTTTCTATATCGAACACACATACCCGGAACAGTTCATTCGTCTTCTTATATTTCTCAATGATTCCTTTACAATTCATCAAGCCGAAACCGCTTCCCTTGTTCTCTTTCAGTTCTTCCGGATCTGTCGCATCTTTCATGCCGATAGCACGCGAATCATATACCTTTTCACCAATGATATGCGCTATATCTTCCGCAGAAATCCCCCTACCGTTGTCTTCCACAGATATTTCCACATACGCATCGGCAGCATGTGCATATACTTTCACCGTCCCTCCTTCGGGAGTATATTTACGGGCGTTTTCAGCCAGTGTGTTAATCATAAACAAGGTCAGCGCACGGTCAGCCTTCACCATAAGCGTAGTCGGTTCAATCTCCAGCTTCTGCTTTTTCATCTCGAAGGCACGCCGTCCCTTTCCCAACAAATCAAATAATTCATTCAGGCTGAATGTCTCGATATTCAGACTAAGCGTTCCTTGCTTCATCTTGATCCAGAGCGCCAGGATATCATTATATTCGTTAATGGTGGTCACCAGTTCATCAATGTACTGGTACTTCTCTTTCTTTATCTTGTCATCATCAATATATCCTTTTTCCGTCAGCTTATGCACTTCATTCAGTATTCGGTCAATATAAGGATTGATCCCGTTCACAATTGCCATACAGGCTTTTTTTATCAGATTCTGACGTTTGTTTCCTGCAATATGCTGCTCGTAAATATAGCGTTGTTTCTCCAGCTGAATCCGCTCGTCGCTCAATGCAGCCACCATTTGTTCATTCTCGGCAGCCCACACGATATAAGGTTCCAATACGTGTACCAATGCTTTCTCGTCCCGGTTCAGCCGGTGGGAAGAAGGTACCAATGTCGCTTTTCCTTCTTCCGGTATTTCCAGTGTCAGTCGTCCTTTCCCGAACAACTGGTCGATGCCCTGCTGAATCAAAGGTACATTCATCGGTATGGAAGAAGTAATATCCCGGCAAAGAGATAAAATCCGTTGCAGGCGCTCCACATCCACCCGGTTCCTGATTTTGGAACGTTTGTTGAAAAACCACCAGAGGATAATCACCAGCACCAGTCCGACGATAACCAGAGAAAGAACCACAGTCATCTGTCGCGAACCCGCTTCCAAAGACTGATAACGGCTTTCCAGTTCCTTGTCCTGACGGGTATAATTCAGAATATCCAGATAGATATTCCGGTTATAATCAGAAGCATGCTTCATCCCCAGCCCGGCATATGAAACGCTTAACTGCTCCCTTATCCGTGAGATCCATTCGGGAACGGTTTTCACTTTCTCCTGAGCAATCCACGGAACTCCGGTATAAGTGGTATCTCCTTCGGCAAACGTATATAATTTATCCAGTGTGTCCACTTCATTATGATAATAGAGCATGTGATGGTGGTTTACGCAGTCCAATGCTCTTGATAAAGTATCCAGTGCTTCCTGATAGCATCCGTGCGCATTCAGGTATTTGCCGATGGACACATAAGCTCCGGCAATCTGGTACAAGTCGTTATATTCCCGAAACTTCTCCAGTGCCAGTTGAGCCAGACGCAAAGGAAACAGCGAATCCACCGGAAAATCGAACTGATCCAAAGCATGCACCCGTCTTGTCTTGAAAAACTCGAAGTTGGCCGGGGATGCCATCAGATTGGCAAGTCCCTGCATTCCATTTCCTTCGAAATACGGATGCTTACTCTTTACGGCAGTCCGCCAAGTCAGATAGAGTTCGTCAAATTCACGGAGCTTCCGTTCTTCCGGAGTATTCGTTTCAACTAAAGAAGCCGATCCTTTGAGATAATGATAATAGAGAAGTTGATTGGTATCCCCCAATGCCTCGTCTTCCTGAATATTATCGATAGAAGTTATCGCTTCCTGCCGCTGCTGAAGATAATAATAGTAAATGGAGGAAACGAGGAAAAATTCGGTAAATGCATAATCCAGCCGGAGTGCTTCGTGGCGGTCGGCAAACAAATCGCTCTCCTCGCGGATACGTTTCATCCGGCGAAGGGCACTGTTACGGTAATCATAAAACTCCTTGTTGAGTGCTGTACGCTGGCAGATCTTCATCAGTCCGATATCGGCAATCAGCAGTTCCAGTTCATTTTTAGTCAGTTTGTACACCTCTTTATGATACGCCTCGGCACGGTCGAAATCCATATTCATGAAGGCACAGAAACCCAGATTGTTGGACGCCTCGGCTTTTCCCGACTTGTAAAGGTTTACCTGCCGATATGCTTTGTAGGCATATTTATAGGAAGAATCCAGATTACGGTAACGATAAGCATACGCTTTTCCATTCAGCGAGTCGATAAGCCTCACTTCTTTTGTGGGTACCATATCGGTGCACGAAAAAAGAGAGGAAAGCAACAATATTCCTATTATATATAATGGAGAATGGAAAATGGAGAATGGAGAATAAAAAGACAGGCGATAACTATCTTTCATTCTTCGTCCTTCATTCTCTGTTTTTCGTCCATAATTCTTCATTCTTCATTCTCTGTTCTTCGTTCTTACTTGCAAATCTACAAATATTTCCGATAAGTTGGAGAGAAAATTATTTTTTCTACAATAAGTCCTTCTAAATAATAAGAGAAATTCCTACCTTTGCAGGCAAATTAACAAATAGGTAACATCTATTACAAAATGAGCGAAAAAGCACCCTTTATGGTATTCTCGGGAACTAACTCGAGATATCTTGCAGAGAAAATCTGCGCAAGTCTCAATTGTCCTCTGGGAAACATGAATATCACCCACTTTGCAGATGGTGAATTTGCTGTTTCTTACGAAGAATCAATTCGTGGCGCACATGTATTCCTTGTGCAGTCTACTTTCCCTAACTCAGACAACTTAATGGAACTTCTCCTGATGATCGATGCTGCAAAACGTGCATCTGCAAAGAGCGTTGTTGCCGTTATCCCTTATTTCGGATGGGCACGTCAGGACAGAAAAGACAAACCCCGCGTTTCTATCGGAGCAAAATTGGTAGCCGATCTGCTTTCAGTAGCAGGTATCGACCGACTGATTACCATGGATTTGCACGCAGACCAGATTCAGGGATTCTTCAATATCCCCGTAGACCACCTGTATGCATCAGCCGTATTCCTCCCTTATATCCAGTCACTGAAGCTGGAAGACCTGGTGATTGCTACACCGGATGTGGGTGGTTCAAAACGTGCCAGCACTTTCTCCAAATATCTCGGTGTGCCTCTGGTACTCTGCAACAAGTCACGTGAAAAAGCCAACGAAGTCGCTTCCATGCAAATCATCGGTGACGTGAAAGACAAAAATGTAGTATTGATCGATGATATCGTAGATACAGCAGGAACAATCACCAAAGCTGCCAATATCATGATGGAAGCCGGAGCTAAATCCGTACGTGCTATTGCCAGCCACTGTGTAATGTCTGACCCAGCTTCTTTCCGTGTGCAGGAATCCGGACTGACTGAAATGGTATTTACAGACAGCATCCCATACGCTAAGAAATGCGCGAAAGTGAAACAGCTGAGCATCGCTGATATGTTTGCTGAAACAATCAAGCGAGTTATGAATAACGAATCAATCAGTTCACAATACATCATTTAAATGATGAATGATGAATGAAGAATGAAAATAAGAAAGCCGGCTAAATTTGAACTTAGCCGGCTTTCTTATTATATTATATCAAACACTAAGAATTGAACTAGAAATGAGTGTGAGTGTGCAACCAATTCTTCATTCCTCATTTTTAAAGAACTCTTCCCATCTTATAAGTTCCTTTTTTGATTACCTTCCCATCCTTATCGGTTTCAACAAAAGGACCATCTTTTTTTCCTTGTTTGAAGAAACCTTCGAAACGGTTACCGTCTTTATCGATCTGTACGCCTTGTCCTTCTTCCAGACCATCTACGAAACCACCTTTATATTGCATACCGGCAACAGTTTTCAGAGAGCCTTGACCGTGAGGGCGATTATCCTTCCAGTCGCCTTCGTACACATCTCCGTTGCTCCATTTGTAAGTACCTTTGCCTTCACGTTTGTTGTTTTTCCAGTCGCCTTCGTACACAGCACCGTTAGCCCACGTAAATGTACCTTTTCCGTCCTGCATGCCGTCCTTGAAATTACCTACATATTTATCACCGTTGGCATGGTAATAAACTCCAGCTCCGGTACGTTCACCTAAAAGATAAGAACCTTCGTAACGATCTCCTGTGTGGAAATAATAAGTACCCTTTCCGTGCTGGATATCATCTGCCCAGTCACCATCGTACTTATCTCCGTTGGTATATTCGAATACGCCTTTTCCATGACGCACATCATCTTTCCAGTCACCGTCATATTTGCAGCCGTCGTCCCAGTTCATGGTGCCTTTGCCGTTCTTCTTGTCATTCTTCCAGTGACCGCTGTATTTAGCACCGTTCGCCCATGTATAAGTACCTTCGCCTTCACGCTTGTCATTCGCCCAGTTGCCTACGTACAAGTCGCCATTATGATAATACATCGTTCCGGCACCATGCTGGTAGTCCTGAAACCACATACCGTCATAACGGTTATTATTCATAAAATAATAGATTCCTTTTCCATGTTGCTGGTCTTGAAACCACTGACCTTCATACTTCTCTCCATCCGGAAAAGAATAGATCCCGTAGCCTTCACGCTTTCCTTTTACATATTCCCCTTCGTAAACATCCCCATTCTTAAAAACCGTTTTCCCTTTTCCGTTCGGCTTGCGTCCTTTCATTTCTCCGGTGTAGACAGCACCATCTTTAAAGGTATAGTTCCCGATTTTTATTTCTGTAGAGAATGTATCTTTCAGCTTCCCGAAGAACCCGCCTTTACTGGTATTGTTATCTTGTGCCATCACTCCTCCCTGTGCAAGAAGAGCCAAAAAAAGTGTAGTATATAGATATTTCCTCATTGGTTTTACTCGTTACTCATTAAAATTACAATTTGGACAAAGATACAACTTCTATCCCAAAAAGTGCCATATCGGAAAGCAAATTATGACAACTTTTTACCAGCAATGACCTCTTTTAATGTCTCTTTGCACAAATAACGTTGTGCCAATTCCTGTATTTCCTGAGGCGTCACCTCATTCACAGCCTGCAGGGAACGGGAGAAATAGAGATCATCCAGCCCGGAAGTAGCAATGAAAATCCATGCATCCGATAGCGAGAAAGCCGATTCATAGCTGCGGCACATTTCTCCCAGCATATAGTTGCGCACCATGGTCAGTTCTTCCATCGGAACAAGTTCCTGATGCAGCTTGTCTATTTCGTGATATACTTCCTGTATCAGTGGTTCAACATATTCGTTATCCGTTTCTGTCGAAATTCCCAGCAAACCACTATCCGGATAAAACATAATTCCGGCAGAAATACCATAAGTATATCCTTTTTCCTCACGGATGTTGGACATCAGACGACTGCCAAAGTATCCTCCGAACAACGTCATCAGTACCCGTAACTTCAGAAAATCGGGATTCTGGCGGGTAATGGTAGTACACCCTAATTTCACCGCACTCTGCAATGCGTCTTCACGCTCTATGAAAATGCGTTTTTCGGCAACGGCGTTAAAAGAGAATTCCGGCTTTATCGCTTTCTGCTGATATTGACCAAAAGGAGTTCCGAAAGTATCGGTCACCCGCCGGATGGTATCTTCCGTCACCTTGCCTGACAGGAAAATAGAACAATTGCCCGAATGATAATGCCGGTCGTAGAAACTACGGAGAACCTCCGGCGTAATGGCATGGTAGTCTTCTTCCACAACGATTTGTCCACACGGGTGCTGTGCTCCGTAAAGAGTCTGCAACAGACCACGATGTGCCAGGAAATCGACTTTAGAAGTATTGACCAGGTATTGCTGGATATTCGTATCCAGAATGGTATGCAGTTCTTTCTCCGGAAACAGGGGTTCTTTCACCATCGATTCCACGACTTCCAGTGTTTTCGCCAGATACTTGTTCAGTGAGTAGACCGTGATATAAGCATACTCCGACGAACTGGACAATTCGAGCCATGAACCATAATAATCCAGTTTCTCCGCGATGATGGCTGCCGTATATTTCCGCGTACCCTCACGCAGCATCCGGTTCGTAAACAGTGCCTGCAACTTCTGCGACTGCTGCCAACGTCCTCCGGCAAAAAGAATATCAATACGGACTACCTCCTGTTCACCGGCATTGACTATAGCCAATGGGATACCATTCGGCAAAGTGGTCCGGACGGGAGGAAATATATGGAATTTTTTCAGGGCTTGTATTTCAGGTTGTATTGTACGATCCATAAATCAGCTTCTGTTCTTCAAAAATTCTTCCGCATGTTTCAGATCTTGCGGTGTGTCGATTCCTATCGTTTCCACTTCACTGATACCTACCTTTATTTTATATCCATTCTCCAGCCAGCGCAGCTGTTCCAATGATTCGGCCAGCTCCAGTGAGGATTGAGGGAGAGCGGTGATTTCCCTCAATACTTCGGTGCGATAGGCATACAGACCGATATGTTTGTAGTAGGTATGTCCTTTCAGCCAGTCTTCCCGGTCGGCATTACGCTGATACGGAATAATGGAACGGCTGAAATAAAGTGCATTCCAGTTCTTGTTGACCACCACTTTCGGCGAATTTACATTCTCCAGTACAGCAAACGGTTCGTCGGCTGTAAAAGGTTTTACTAACGTAGCAATCTGTGTAGTAGAGTCTTCAAAACAAGCCTTTACAGCATTCAGCTGGGAAGGCTGGATAAAAGGTTCGTCTCCCTGTATGTTGACTATCACATCAAAATCGCCACCAATCTTAGTACATGCTTCATAACAACGGTCTGTCCCGCTTTTATGATCGACGGAAGTCATCACCACTTTTCCTCCGAATGCTTTCACGGCAGCTTCAATGCGTTCGTCGTCGGTAGCTACATAGGCATCATCCAATACACCGGTCACTTGTTCGTACACACGTTGTATCACCGTCTTTCCTCCCAGCATAGCCAACGGTTTCGCAGGGAAACGGGTAGATGCATAACGGGCAGGTATAATTCCCAGAAATTTCATATCTGATTGTATTTTAATTCTTCTAATCCTTTCACGATATACTCTCTTTTCAAATCTTCCGGTCTTAAAATCCGGTCATCGTAAGAAAGCAAATCAATATCCAAGCTGACCTTTTCTTCCTTTTTATCTTCGGGACGGCGACCTGCGGACTGCTCAATAGCTTTCAGTTCTTTGCGCACCCTTTCTTCCTCTGCATCCGAAAAGAACATCGCCACCTGATTGGAGAATAATGCCGGACTTCTGAAGAATAAAGGACGTGTTTCCTGTTCGGAGGTAAAGCGGATGGTTGGAAACAAATCCACCAGTCTCCTGCGAGCCAGAAGAAGATTCTCTTTCCGGTTATAGTTACTTCCGATACAAATGACACACTTATGCACAACGGAAAATTTAATTAAACAAATCGTCCAGTCCTGTTTCTTCAAAGACCTCTCCGTCCGGTGTTTCCGAACCGGCACAAGGATCAAATCCTTCGGGAAGTTTGAACGTTTCCGTCTGGCTGTATCCTAAAGACGGATCGCCATAGACTTTCTTCATATAAGTTGCCCAGATAGGCAGCGCAGCGGCAGCTCCCTGTCCATAGGTCATTGTGCCGAAGTGAATATCACGTTCGTCACCTCCTACCCAGCAGCCGGACACCAATGAAGGAGTAAAGCCCATGAACCAGCTATCTGAGTTGTCATTGGTTGTACCGGTCTTACCACCCATATCAGCCGTAATTCCATAGCGACGTACACGTCCGCCGGTACCTTCGTTGATAACGGCACGAAGCATTACCAACATCTTATATGCACTCGAAACACTGATCACTTCTTCCATCTGCGGTGCAAATGTAGAGAGCACATTACCGTCACTGTCTTCGATGCGGGTAACGAACAGCGGAGCTACACGAATACCTTTGTTGGCAAAGGCTGTATAAGCACTGACCATTTCTCCGACAGAGATTTCGCAAGGTCCCAGACAAAGTGAAACAACGGGGTCGATCGCTTTGTTACGTACACCAAAACTATGAATCAGTCTCGCCAGGTTATAAGGATTCAGTTTGCCCATCAGATAAGCCGAAATCCAGTTGTCCGAATTAGCCAATCCCCATTTCAGGGTTACCATTTCACCATAGCGTTTATTGTTGGCATTACGGGGAGTCCATGCCTCTCCTGTTTCGGTAATCAGTGTTTGTTCCACATGGCGTACCTGATCACAAGGTGAGAATCCGTTCTCCATTGCCAGCGTATACAGATATGGTTTGATAGTAGAACCTACCTGGCGGCGTCCCACCATTGCCATATCATACTGGAAATACGTATAATTCGGTCCGCCTACATACGCCTTCACATATCCGTTCATCGGGTCCATCGACATGAATCCTGTACGCAAGAAGTGTTTGTAATAGCGAATAGAGTCCATCGGAGTCATAATCGTATCCTTTTCGCCCGCCCAAGTGAACACAGACATTTCCTGAGGAGTATCAAATGCTTTGCGAATCTCCTGTTCAGAAGCTCCTCCCGACTTCATAACGTTATACCGTTCAGTCTGTTTCATCGCTCTGGTCAGCAGTTCTTCCACCCGTGCCTGCGGCAAAGATCTTGCATACGGTGCATTCTTGCTTCCTTGTTTCTCCTTAAAAAACAGAGGTTGCAGGAAATCACCCAGATGCTCTTTTATCGCTTCTTCAGCATATTGCTGCATGTGCGAATTGATGGTTGTATAGATTTTCAGACCATCCGTGTAGATATTATAATTCGAACCGTCTTTCTTTTTATTTTTGGCACACCAGCCGTACAGAGGATTTGTTTCCCATGAGAGGGAGTCTTCATAATACTTCTGCATCTGCCAGCCGCGATAATCGCTCTTAACCGGTTTCTTGGCAATCATCACACCACGGAGATATTCGCGGAAATAAGTTGCCAGCCCCTCTTTGTGGTCGACACGGGTATATGCCAGTTTAAGCGGAAGTGCCTGCAGAGAATCACACTCCGCATCCGAAATGTAACCGGCTTTTTCCATTTGACGGAGTACGACATTACGACGTCCCAACGCATTTTCACGGATTTTCGGGTTTCGGGATACAGGATTATAACGGGACGGATTCTGGCACATTCCCACAAGCATCGCCGCCTGTTCTATCTTCAAATCTTTGGGCTCGCATCCGAAATAAGTAGATGCAGCCGTTTTTATACCGACAGCATTATTCAGGAAGTCGAACTTATTGAGATACATCGTCAGAATTTCTTCTTTCGTATAGTAACGTTCCAGTTTCACGGCAATCACCCATTCGATAGGCTTTTGCAGCAAACGCTGGATGGTATTGCTTGCCACTTTTTCCGTAAACAACTGTTTTGCCAGCTGCTGTGAGATCGTACTACCCCCACCCGCGCTTTTCTGCAACAACAAACCACGCTTGACGATAGCACGGAAAAGTGCCTTCGCATCAATACCGGAATGCTCGGCAAAGCGAACATCTTCCGTTGCAATCAGCGCATGGATAATATTCGGAGAAAGATCGGCATAGCTGCTGTACACACGATTGTTTTTTTCCATCGAGAATGTGCCCAGCACTTTCCCGTCTTCCGAGAAGACTTCCGTTGCAAATTTATAGTTGGGATTTTCCAGCTCTTCCACAGGAGGCATATAGCCTATCCAGCCCTTAGAAATAGAAACAAAGATAACCACAATAGCTACCAAAACAACTGCCAATAATATCCAAAGAGCTTTTATTATTTTTCGAACCATGTTTTTTCAGCTTAAAAAAAGATGCTTATAATTAAGTTGCAAAGGTAGATAAAATATAGCATACAGCAAACGAGTTTTTGATTTATTTGATATTTTAAAACCAATCGAAAAACTAAGCAAAAGAGAAAAAAAGAAAAACGAGAAAAGGAGAAAAAGAAATCCTGCATAAAAGAAAAAGACGAAAAGATCAGCCACGGATTTTTATGACTTGACTTCCCTTAAAACTAAACTATTCAGAAAGCAAAGCGGCGGCATTTTTTTCTCTTCTTTCTAAATAATTCTATTTCTTTAGAATAGAATTATATACTCTTCTCTTCTCTACTGGTTTTGATTGGTTTTTTGCGCCCTATCCATGGGCGTTTCAGAGCTTAGTTTTTTTTATTAAGCCATTTTTTTCACCGGATTTTCGTCAGCTGGAAGGCGGGAGAAATGAAGAATGACGAATGAAAAAATGCACAAAAAAGTACCCCGGATAAATATAACTGAGTTTAGCTCGGAGCTTAGCTTCACTCAGCTCGGGGCTTAGTTTAATTTATCCCGGTGCTTAACTTGATTCGCCTCGGTGCTTAACTTGATTCGTCTCGGTGCTTAACTTGATTCGCCTCGGGGCTCCGGTCCATTTATCCCCAAGCTGAAAAACGCAGACTATAAATTCCCGGCAATTCCCCTTAATTTACTAGAAATATTGTCGTCCAAATAGTTTGTATTCTACATTTTCTTCGTACCTTTACACTCCGGTAAAACAAGTTCTATCCACATAAAAGATAACAAAATGGAAAACAGAAGTTTAGTAACCATTGCCGAACATTCTAAAGAAAAAATCCTCTACATGCTCGAAATGGCGAAGCAGTTTGAAATGAACCCCAACCGCCGGTTATTGCAAGGTAAGGTAGTAGCAACCCTGTTCTTTGAACCTTCCACCCGCACCCGTTTGAGTTTCGAAACAGCAGCCAATCGCCTCGGCGCACGCGTTATCGGATTTACTGATCCGAAAGCAACCAGCTCCTCAAAAGGAGAAACACTCAAAGACACGATCATGATGGTAAGCAGCTATGCAGATATCATCGTTATGCGACACTATCTCGAAGGAGCTGCCCGTTATGCCAGCGAAGTAGCACCGGTACCCATCGTCAATGCGGGAGACGGAGCCAATCAGCACCCGTCACAAACGATGCTCGACCTCTACTCCATCTACAAAACGCAGGGAACACTGGAAAACCTGAATATCTTTCTGGTGGGAGACCTGAAATACGGTCGTACTGTCCACTCGCTGCTCATGGCGATGCGCCACTTCAACCCTACTTTCCATTTCATCGCTCCCGATGAACTGAAAATGCCGGAAGAGTATAAACTTTACTGCAAAGAACATCAGATTAAATACATCGAGCACACGGAATTTACCGAAGAAATCATCGCCGATGCCGACATTCTGTACATGACCCGTGTACAACGTGAGCGCTTCACCGACCTGATGGAATACGAACGAGTGAAAAATGTATATATCCTACGCAACAAGATGCTGGAAAACACCCGTCCGAACCTCCGCATCCTGCACCCGCTGCCCCGTGTCAACGAGATTGCTTACGATGTGGACAACAATCCGAAAGCATACTATTTCCAACAGGCACAAAACGGACTGTATGCCCGTGAAGCCATCCTTTGCGACGTGTTAGGTATCACATTAGAAGACGTTAAAAACGATATTTTATTATGAACGAAAATAAACAAGCATTGCAAGTAGCTGCCTTGAAAAACGGGACAGTGATTGACCATATCCCATCAGAAAAACTCTTTACTGTCGTACAACTCCTGGGTGTGGAGCAAATGAAGTGCAACATCACCATCGGCTTCAACCTCGACAGCAAAAAGCTAGGAAAAAAAGGCATCATCAAAATTGCCGACAAATTCTTCTGCGACGAAGAAATCAACCGTATATCGGTAGTAGCACCTTACGTCAAGCTGAACATCATCCGCGACTACGAGGTTGTCGAGAAGAAAGAAGTCAGAATGCCGGACGAACTGTACGGCATCGTAAAATGCGCCAATCCGAAATGTATCACGAACAACGAGCCTATGCCTACGTTATTTCATGTGATAGACAAGGATAACTGCATCGTGAAGTGCCATTATTGCGAAAAAGAACAGAAACGTGAGGAAATTTCTTTAATGGATAATGGAAAATGAAAAATGGATAATGAAGGAAATGTAGCACTAAAAGAAGCCAAGAAGTGAAACAAGACTGGAAACCGGGAACAATGATCTATCCGCTGCCTGCCGTATTGGTGAGTTGCGGAAAAGAAGAAAGTGAATACAACATTATCACAGTAGCATGGACGGGTACGATTTGCACTAACCCGCCCATGTGCTATATATCCGTACGACCGGAACGACATTCCTATGACATCATCAAGAAGAATATGGAGTTCGTTATCAATCTGACAACTAAAGATATGGCATTCCCCACCGACTGGTGCGGAGTACGTTCGGGACGGAATTACCGTAAATTTGAAGAGATGAAACTCACTCCGGGGCGCTGTACCGTAGTCAGTGCACCACTGATCGAAGAGTCTCCCCTCTGCATCGAATGTCGTGTCAAGGAAATAGTTTCGCTCGGTTCACATGATATGTTCATTGCCGATGTGGTAAATGTCCGCGCAGACGACCGGAACCTGAATCCCGAAACCGGAAAGTTCGAGCTGGCAGAAGCAAACCCGTTAGTATATGTGCACGGAGGATATTATGACCTGGGAGAAAAAATAGGGAAATTCGGCTGGAGTGTAGAAAAGAAGAATAAATAGAACCATGAATATACTGCGTAAACTCATTCTTTTCGGTTGGATGGCGATAGCATGCACAGCTTTCGGCAAGGATCGTAACGCAGATAAAGTGGAACGACCAAACACCAAGAAAGTAAACTTCGGCATCAAAGCCGGATTTAATTCTTCCATGTTCATGGTGTCCGAGCTGAAAATCAAAGACGTAACCATCGACGAAGTACAAAACAATTATAAGATCGGCTACTTCGGCGCACTCTTCATGCGCATCAATATGAAGAAGCATTTCATTCAGCCGGAAGTATCCTATAACGTCAGCAAAGGTGAGATTGTATTCGATAAGCTCGGCTCGCAACATCCTGCCGTCGAGCCCGACTATGCCTCCGTACAATCCGTTCTTCACAGCATTGATTTCCCAGTTCTCTACGGATATAATGTAGTGAAGAAAGGTCCTTACGGGATGTCAATCTTTGCCGGTCCCAAGCTCCGGTATCTATGGGGAAAACGAAATGAAATCACTTTCACAAACTTCGACCAGAAAGGGATTCATGAGAAGTTGTATCCGCTCAATGTGAGCGCCGTGATCGGTGTCGGTGTCAATATTTCCCGTATCTTTTTTGACTTCCGCTACGAGCAAGGGATAAGAAACATCTCCAAGTCGATTGTTTATGATAACATCAACTCCGACGGCAGCACAGGAGTCAGCCATATCATCTTCCGCCGTCGCGACAGTGCATTAAGCTTCTCGTTCGGATTTATCCTTTAACGGGCGGACACCACCGGAGCGGCCAATAAACTTTTGATAGCCGGCAACCGGCAAAAACAGGCATCCCCTATTCATTCTGTACGATAAATTATCCATTATCTATTAATTTCCTCCATTTACTAACATTTTTCTTATAGTTCCTTCGTTCTTTATTTATTTTCACTAACTTTGTGCGCTTAAAATAGGTATCTCGAATTAGAAATTTAATCTTACTTATAAAAAGAATGAAAAGAGACGACTTAATTTTCGATATCATCGAAAAAGAGCACCAACGTCAGCTGAAAGGTATCGAGCTGATTGCATCTGAAAACTTTGTAAGTGACCAGGTAATGCAGGCAATGGGTTCTTGCCTGACTAACAAGTACGCAGAAGGTTATCCGGGCAAACGTTACTACGGAGGTTGCGAAGTAGTTGACCAGAGCGAACAAATCGCTATCGACCGTCTGAAAGAGATCTTCGGCGCCGAATGGGCAAACGTACAACCGCATTCAGGAGCACAAGCCAATGCAGCAGTATTTCTGGCTGTATTGAATCCGGGCGACAAATTCATGGGATTAAACCTCGCACACGGCGGACACCTTTCTCACGGTTCATTAGTAAACACTTCCGGTATCATCTACACTCCTTGCGAATACAATCTGAATCAGGAAACCGGCCGCGTAGACTACGACCAGATGGAAGAAGTTGCTTTACGCGAAAAACCAAAAATGATTATCGGCGGCGGTTCTGCTTATTCCCGCGAATGGGACTACAAACGTATGCGTGAAATCGCAGACAAAGTAGGCGCTATCCTGATGATCGACATGGCTCACCCTGCGGGTCTGATCGCTGCCGGACTGTTGGAAAACCCGGTTAAATATGCACATATCGTCACTTCTACTACACATAAAACACTTCGCGGACCTCGTGGCGGTGTTATCCTGATGGGCAAAGACTTCCCTAATCCATGGGGAAAGAAAACTCCGAAGGGTGAGATCAAAATGATGTCTCAGTTACTGGATTCAGCTGTATTCCCCGGTATACAGGGCGGACCATTGGAACACGTAATCGCTGCCAAAGCTGTAGCTTTCGGCGAAATCCTGCAACCGGAATACAAAGAATATGCAAAACAGGTACAAAAGAATGCTGCCGTACTGGCACAGGCTTTGATAGACCGTGGTTTTACAATCGTTTCCGGTGGTACGGACAATCACTCCATGTTGGTTGACCTGCGCAGCAAATACCCTGATCTGACAGGTAAAGTGGCAGAAAAAGCATTAGTTTCTGCTGATATTACCGTTAATAAGAACATGGTTCCGTTTGATAGCCGTTCTGCTTTCCAGACTTCCGGTATCCGTCTGGGTACTCCTGCTATCACTACTCGTGGTGCAAAAGAGGACCTGATGATCGAAATTGCCGAAATGATAGAAACAGTTCTGTCTAACGTGGAAAACGAAGAGGTTATCGCACAAGTACGTGCACGTGTCAACGAGACAATGAAGAAATATCCTCTTTTTGCTGATTAAGATTTTTTTTGTTGAAGGGTGTCGGTGATGTGAATCAGTAACATCTTTAATTGATAAATAATAATTGAGAATTAAAACCTGCTTTTCGAAAAGAAAAGCAGGTTTTGTTTTTTATTTATTAACAGTGCCGGGCAAACTATCTGCCCGAAAATACGTTTTCTTACTACAAAAAGAGAAATTGAAATACGCACTATACCTTCAGACAGCGGCGACTTCAATCGTACAGTGTATCAGACAAGGTCAATATACCGGTACACTGGACTCTATATACAATCATCCCCGTCTTCCCAAAACATCAGAAGTGGAAAGACGGGGATTTATTTTCGATAACCCTATGCAGGCAGCAGCTTAGCTCAGACCTTCAATTTCTCCATCTACAATGTCGATATGCAACGCCTGTGGTTCTTTTGGCAGTCCCGGCATACGGAGAATTTCTCCTGCAATCGCCACAATCATTTCAGCACCGTTATTGATCACTATATCTTTAATATGGAACTCGAAATTATTTACGGCACCATAAATCTTCGGATCGGCTGAGAAGGAATACTGAGTCTTGGCGATACAAACCGGATAATGAGTGATGCCCATCTTCTCAATCAACTTGATACGGTTACGGGCAATGCTACTGTACGTAATGACGCTTGCCCCGTAAAGATTGGTAGCCACTTTCTCAATCTTCTGTTGGACGGTGTCTTCCTCTTTATACGTATAGCGCAAAGGTTCGGACGGGTTGTTCTCTATCGTATCGACTACGAGGCGTGCCATATCTACTGCTCCTTCACCACCTTCGCTGAACGCATTATTGATGGCGTAGCCTACTCCCAGCTGTTCGCAGTGTTCGCGCAGCATTTCCATTTCCTCGTCCGTGTCGGTAGCAAACTTATTGAAAGCTACCACCACCGTCTGACCGAAGGAACGAAGATTGCGAATGTGTTTATCCAGATTGCGCAAACCCTCTTTCAATCCTTCCATATTCGGTTCTTTGATACGGTCGAGGCTGACACCGCCGTGCATCTTCAAACCTTGTGCCGTAGCAACAATCACTGTCAGTTTGGGCTGGAGTCCGCTCTTGCGGCATTTGATATTATAGAACTTTTCAGCGCCAAGGTCTGCACCGAATCCGGCTTCTGTAATCACATAGTCACCGAATGACATTGCCAGCTTGGTGGCAAGAATGGAGTTACAGCCATGAGCGATATTGGCAAACGGTCCGCCGTGTACGAAAGCGGCAGTACCTTCGGTAGTCTGCACCAGATTCGGGTGGATGGCGTCTTTCAGCAGTACCGTGATGGCTCCCGCTACTCCGAGGTCTTTCACTGTAAACGGCTGGTCATCGTATGTAAAGCCCAGAAGAATATTCTCTATGCGGCGACGTAAATCTTCCACGTCCCTGGAAAGACAGAGAATCGCCATAATCTCCGAAGCCGGAGTAATATCGAAACCTGACTCCTGTGTGATACCGTTCGACTTCGGTCCGAGTCCGACTACGATGCTGCGCAATGAACGGTCGTTCACGTCGAGCACCCGACGCCAGAGGATTTCTTTCAGTCCGAAACCTTTCGCCTGATTCTGATAAAGATAATTATCAAGCAAAGCGGAAATCATGTTATGCGCGGAAGTAATCGCATGGAAGTCTCCCGTAAAGTGGAGGTTGATCTTCTCCATCGGAAGCACCTGTGCATATCCTCCGCCCGCTGCTCCTCCCTTCATACCGAAGCAAGGACCGAGAGACGGTTCGCGCAAAGCGACAATCGCCTTCTTTCCGATTTTATTCAGTCCCAGAGCGAGACCGATAGATACGGTAGTTTTGCCGATACCCGCCTTTGTCGCTGTGATGGCAGTTACCAGAACGAGGTTACTTTTCTTCACTTTCTCCTCATCGATCAGTCGTTCGGGAATCTTCGCGATATAACGACCGTAATTCTCGACTTCTTCACGGGGAATTCCGATACCTTCGGCAACCTGCTTAATCTTCTTCAACTCGACACTGCGAGCTATTTCTATGTCTGATTTCATACAGAATATGATTAGTTTTATTTGAAGCGACAAAAGTATAACAAAAAAGCGAAACTGAGAAATTTAAAGCTTTCTCTGATTTCTCTCATTACTTCTGCACGGTTTTCAATTACTCAATTCCTAAAACCGTGTAATCCGCATAATCCTACCTAAAATATTTATAAACTATGACGATAACGAACATACTCTTCTAAACTCTTTCCGTACAAGAACTGTTGTTATTGACATAACCTAAACAAGAACAACATATATGGAATGGATTATTAACCAATTAAGGGATCACCCTGAACTCGCCATTTTTCTTACCTTATTCGCCGGCTTCTGGCTGGGCAGATTCAAAATAGGAAAATTTTCATTAGGTACAGTGACGAGCGTCCTTCTGGTCGGAGTGCTGGTGGGACAGTTGAACATTAGTGTAGACGGCCCGATGAAAGCTGTCTTTTTTCTACTGTTTTTATTCGCTGTGGGCTACAAAGTAGGTCCGCAATTCTTTCGCGGATTGAAGAAAGACGGATTGCCACAAGTAGGATTTGCCGTCCTGATGTGTATAGTCAGCCTCATCGCCCCGTGGATACTTGCCAAAATCATGGGCTACCACGTAGGCGAAGCTGCCGGATTGCTGGCAGGCTCACAGACCATCTCCGCAGTTATCGGTGTAGCAAGTGACACGATCAATCAGTTAAGTATCAGCGATGCACAGAAAGCGACATTTATCAATGCCATTCCTGTAGCATACGCTGTGACTTATATTTTCGGCACGGCAGGCTCCGCATGGATTCTCGCTTCACTCGGTCCTAAAATGCTGGGCGGACTGGACAAAGTGAAAGCTGACTGCAAAGAGCTGGAAGCCAAAATGGGTACTTCGGAAGCTGATGAACCGGGATTTTATACTGCTCTCCGCCCCGTCGTATTCCGTGCTTATAAAATTGAGAACAAATGGTTTGGCAAAGGAAAGACTGTCAGCGAACTGGAAAAGTATCTGATAGAAAACGATAAGCGACTGTTTGTAGAACGGGTGCGGCAAAAAGGCGTCATAGAAGAGGTTACTCCGGAGATGCTTCTACAGCCGGGCGATGAAGTGGTACTGAGCGGTCGCCGTGAATACGCCATCGGCGAAGAAGACTGGATCGGTCCGGAAGTGATCGATGCCCAACTGCTCGACTTTCCGGCAGAGACGCTTCCCGTCATGGTTACTCACCGTACGTTCGCCGGAGAAAAAGTCTCTACCGTCCGCGCACAGAAATTCATGCATGGAGTCAGTATCCGCAGCATCAAGCGGGCAGGAATCAACATTCCGGTACTTGCGCAGACAGTGATCGACTCCGGTGATATCCTTGAACTGACCGGAACAAAGTTCGAAGTGGAAACGGCTGCCAAGCAAATGGGTTACATTGACCGCCCTACCAACCAGACAGATATGATCTTTGTCGGCCTGGGTATCCTTATCGGTGGTCTGGTCGGTGCACTGGCCATACATTTGGGAGGTATCCCGATCAGCCTTTCCACCAGTGGAGGTGCCTTGATCGCAGGACTCGTTTTTGGTTGGCTGCGCAGCAAACGTCCCACCTTTGGCGGTATTCCCGAACCTTCGTTGTGGGTATTGAATAATGTAGGATTAAACATGTTCATCGCCGTTGTCGGCATCGCCGCAGGACCTAGTTTTGTGACGGGTTTCAAGGAAGTAGGATTCAGCCTGTTTATCGTCGGTGCACTCGCAACTGCCATTCCTCTTCTCAGCGGTTTGCTGATGGGAAGATATCTGTTTAAGTTCCACCCTGCCCTCACACTGGGATGTACAGCTGGAGCACGTACGACTACTGCCGCCCTGGGAGCTATTCAGGATGCACTGGGAAGTGACACTCCCGCCCTGGGATACACCGTGACGTATGCCGTCGGAAATACCCTGCTGATCATCTGGGGAGTAGCTATCGTATTACTCATGTAGATATTAGTATAATGAATGTATCGTAAATCAAAATTAAGTATCAAAAAACAATAAGAACCATGATGGAAAAGAAAACAACTGGCACAGCTATCACCAAGAACTTTGCCAAAAAGATGGAAACGATCAGCCCTTTCGAACTTAAAAACAAGCTCATCGAAATGGCCGACGAAAGTATTAAGAAAATAGCCCATACCATGCTGAATGCAGGGCGGGGCAACCCGAACTGGATTGCCACCGAACCGCGTGAAGCCTTCTTCCTGCTGGGAAAATTCGGACTTTGCGAATGTCGCCGTGTCCTGTCGCTGGAAGAAGGAATAGCAGGCATCCCGCAGAAAGATGGAATAGCTGCCCGCTTCGAAGCCTTTCTCAAAGAAAACGAGAAGGAACCCGGAGCCAAGCTGCTGAAAGGGACCTATAATTATATGTTGATGGAACATGCCGCCGACCCGGATACACTGGTTCATGAATGGGCCGAATCGGTCATCGGTGACCAGTATCCCGTCCCCGACCGTATCCTGCACTTCACCGAGCTAATCGTACAGGACTATCTGGCGCAGGAAATGTGCGACCGTCGTCCGCCCAAAGGTACATTCGACCTCTTCGCTACCGAAGGGGGAACGGCTGCCATGTGCTACGTATTCGATTCATTGCAAGAAAACTTCCTGCTGAATCAGGGAGATTCCATCGCTCTGATGATTCCGGTCTTCACGCCTTACATCGAAATTCCCGAACTACGCCGTTATCAGTTTGACGTTACCGAAATATCCGCTGACCAAATGACACCGGACGGACTGCATACCTGGCAATATAAAGATGAAGACATTGACAAGCTGAAGAATCCGCAGATAAAAGCGTTGTTTATCACCAATCCGAGCAATCCGCCCAGTTATGCGCTTAATCCGGAAACAGTGGCACGCATCATCCATATTGTAAAGAATGATAATCCGAACCTGATGATTATCACAGATGATGTGTACGGAACGTTTATTCCCCATTTCCGTTCGTTGATGGCAGAATTGCCACACAATACACTTTGCGTCTATTCCTTCTCCAAATATTTCGGAGCTACAGGATGGAGAAATGCAGTCATTGCTTTACACGAAGACAACATCTACGACAAAATGATTGCCCGCCTGTCGGAGGAGCAAAAAGCAATCTTGAACAAACGCTATTCAAGCCTCGATTTGCACCCGGAGAAGATGAAGTTTATCGACCGCATGGTGGCCGACAGCCGCCAGATTGCATTAAACCATACCGCAGGACTTTCCCTGCCCCAACAAATGCAGATGAGCCTGTTTTCTGCCTTCGCCCTTCTTGACAAAGAAGACCGCTATAAGGCTAAAATGCAGGAAATCATTCACCGCCGCCTGCATGCGCTTTGGGACAATACCGGTTTCACACTGGTAGAGGACCCGCTACGTGCCGGATATTATTCGGAGATCGATATGCTGGTATGGGCGAAGAAATTTTATGGTGATGACTTCGTTGCTTACCTGCAAAAGACATACAATCCGCTGGATGTCGTTTTCCGGCTCGCCAACGAAACTTCATTGGTATTGCTGAACGGAGGCGGTTTTGCCGGACCGAAATGGAGTGTCCGTGTATCACTTGCCAATCTGAATGAGGCTGATTATGTGAAGATAGGAAAAAGCATCAAACGGGTACTGGAAGAGTATGCCAAAGTGTGGAAAGCGTCACCACATTAAAATAAACAACCAACAAGCAATTAAAATATCCGGAAACTGCGTTAATGCTCCACAGTAACGGCAACCTTCCGGATATCTTTATTTACTCCTATCCCATAAGTTTTCCACTTAACATAGTGAGTTTTACGAAAAGGACTATGCTAATGAATATAGCTGATAAGCTCTATTAAGAGAAAGAGGGCATTGATTGAGACGGTAAATAATGAACTCAAAAACATTGCACAGATAGAACATTTGAAGCATAGGTCATTCAATCATTTTATCGCATATGTCTTAATCAGCTATAGTAGCATATTGTTTCTTTTAAAAGAAAAAACACCCTTGATCTTAACTTTGTCAATGACAGAAAACTTAGATTATTTTATATTATATCGAACTCACGTTATTTATCTACATGTGGGTAATATTTCCCTTTTAATGATTCTAATGATATAGGATTCCATTTTACATCGGGAATAAAGGTTTGATTACTTACTACAGTATTTTGTACACCGTTTATATTTGTTTCAAGAGTTAAGGTAACAACCACTATAAAATGCGAGGTCAAATCAAATGTTCTTTTAGGACCAACTGTTTCTCCCAGCGGAGCATCAGGAAGATAAATCTTATAAGGAGCTAGCGTTCCATACGGAGGCAAAAGGTCTCCAAAAAGATTCTTATACATTATAGGTACTCTGCAAGATGCTATAGAATAAATATCCTCGTATAAATTATATAGAGAACTCATTTCAAAACAAAAATTATCTCCTGAGTCATTTCCTAATGCATGCCCTATTGATACATCATTATCCTGATATATATCATAATGAAATTTATAGTCTGTCACATAAGGCAATAGTTCAGGATTGACAATTGTTTGTATATCATAGCTTTCCAAACCCTCCAACTGATATATATATGAAAACTCATATGGCTTATCTTCTTCTTCATAGATAGCTAATGGACTCAGATAAATAACAGGCTTTTTCACTGCTCCCCACACACCCAATGTCCCTACGTTCTCTTTTGATATATAGAAAGAGATCGGAGCTATCATTCCCGATTGAATGCTGGTTATATTACCTTTCAATTTGACAGTTCCATTTGTCTTTAACTGAACTTGCTGGGTTGTTTCTTTAGCAGAATTAAAACCTCCTATAAAAGAGCCTAATAGTTTACTTACTCCTGACTTTACAATGCCTTTTACTCCACCTGCAACAAGTGAACTTATTTTTTTAAAAGCTCCGCCGGTAACCTGTTTCGTCACCCATTTTTCAGCTGCATTTCCTCCCATTTTGGCAACACCTTCTATCGCCCCGCTCAATGGATTAGAATTTGTGATAGATATAATCAACCCATTCGTTTCCGATTCGAAATTACCTTCTAAAGTTATATCCGCAGTTGTCATAGATTCCGGAATAAACTGCAAACTTCCTGTGATAAAATCAGGATCATAAGCTAACTCAAATTGAAAACAATTCCAGCCGATGGAATAGCCTTTTGCAGAATTGTTAGTGATGTTTCCGAGATAAAGATCAGACGGACTATCTTTTGTTGCGTCTCCCGCATAATCAGAAGTAAATGCCAATAAAGATTGAGGAGATTCGAAATGTATTTTCCAGATTGCCGTATTCTGAAGCTGTGCACCACTTTGTTCCAAATAATAAAAAACCTTTAATATTCCCGTAAATTTATTATGGAAAATAAGATAATTTAATCCCTGTTCACCATAGCCATTTACTGTATGAACAATCAAATCCCAGCCATCTGTGGCTTTAATATCTTTACGAATTTCCTCTGGAATATCTGATGCAACAGGGTTATTCGTCCATGGAGGAGCTACTAACACTCCGGAAGCTAAAGCGACAGTTTCCCAATTCTCCCAATCTAAGCCTACAGTTTCGCTTCTTGTCATATTACCCAAATCACTTTTCTTCGGATACGCAATTAATCTTGATTCTTGTATCGGATTTACAGGTGTTTCTAACAAAGAATCCTCCACATTACGACATGCACTAATCACAAAAGTTAATAATGCTATACCAATTAGTTTTTTTATCATAAATATTAATTTTAAGTTCTACAATTTCTTATTTATTCAATGTATCCGTAACCTTCTTGTTGCATATCAACTAACCATTTGTTATGTTTCCATTTTTCAATATTCCGAACATTCTCAGGAACTTTGCCCAACAATCTATTGTACTGTATGCTTGGGATAATAAATTTGTCATCCAACCAAATATCCCACGGTAACACCGTAAAATCATTATAATTCAAAGTAACTTCTCTATTTTTATTTTCTAAAAGAGTTAGTGGGACAGTGCCATAGAAGTGGTTATGACTTAAATCTATTAATAAAAGAGAGGGAAGCTGCCCCAATTCCACAGGAACTTCTCCTGTCATGCCATTATTAATCAAATATAAACGCTTCAGTTTCTCAAGTTCTCCTATTTCCTTGGGGATTTCACCTCCTAATGCTGTGGCAGTAACACTTAGTACCTCTAATTTCGTGAGATTTGCAATAGCAGATGGCAATCCTCCTACAATATTCCCATTCAAATATAAAATTCGTAGCTCTGCCAACTCTCCAATAGTAGCGGGCAGACTGCCAATAGCAAAAGGGGAAATCTGAATATTTACGATACGATATTCTCCATCTATTTCTTCCGTCTTAACATCAGTCCATGTATGATAATCTCTTCGATCCCAGCTTTCTCCCCAATAAACTCCTCCTCCAGTCTTATCGTACACATCTAGCATTATCATACTATCTGTTTTATTTAATGATATATTAGGGGTAACTTTCATCGGTTTCTCTTCTTGAGAGCAACCACAAAGCATGCATACGATCTCCGGAAACATGCATAAGAAATAAAAAAGTTTCATTTTCATATGGTCATAATTTAAGATCTAATATTTTAATCTACATGCAAAATAAATGCCAGTATCATAAAGGTCATATTTACATCGACTTAGCTTTCAGTCAAGGCATAAGAATGTAGAATTAATCCACAAAGGATGTGGATTTTCTATACAACACCATACGATCTGAAAAATAATCCTCTCCATTACAAAACACAAGAAAACAACTACAGCATACTCCCATAATCCACATTAGGAGAGATGCGCGGATCAGATAATTCAGTGCAATCGCTCTAAATAAAAGCCTATATTTTTTTCCAGACATATCGTTTTTTTATTCGCCATATCTGGATGCACATCTTGTCACTGACTTGAGGCTGCCTTGTTGTTGAGTCGGGAAAATGGTTCTGAAGTAATTCTCTTCAAGTATCATAACTTCCTCTGTCAAACTCTGTGAGAAGAGGACTACATCATATATGAAGAATATGCTAATGAGTATAGCTGATAAGATTCTATTAAGAAAGAGGGCATTGATTGAGAAGGTAAATAATAGACTCAAAAACATTGTACAGATAGAACATTCAAAGCATAGGTTATTCAAGCATTTTATCGCAAATGCCTTGTCAGCTATCGCAGCATATTGTTTCTTAAAAAAAACTGCCATTGATCTAAACTTGGTCAATGACAGGAAACTTAGATTATTCTAACTTCTATATCGAACCTACCTCAATTCACAGCTAATTATCAACCAGTTACACCTATCACTTATTATTTAAAGCGGGAAGTATCCACCTCTTCCCGCTTTTTCTCCTTGTATCCTCCGAATTTGTAGTTGAAGGAAATACCGAAGGCACGGGTAGTCTTCATATAGTGATTCTTCACATTCTGTTGTCCGAAACGGACATTAGTCGAAATGGTGGAAGTATTAAATATGTCGTCGCATTTCAAGGTCAGTTGTGCTTTTCCCTTTGCGAAAGTATAGCGCAGGGCCGCATCCAGATTTCCCGAACGGGGAAGGTCGAAAATGCCTTGTATCGCTTTGTTCTGATAAAATCCGCTTAGGGTAAACTTCAAATCAGGTTTGGTGGAGAGAGTGAAGGTATTGTTCATTGTCAATACAAACGTATATAGTTTGCGGTCGAACGGGATATCCCAGAAATCACTGTCTTTCTGACGATAACGGAAGCCGATTGCCGTGATGCGGGAGTCCAGCCATTTCTTCACTTTAAAGGGAACTACCATTACCAAGCCCGCCTGTTCCGAGAAGTCAAAGTTAAAGCATTTATAGATCTCGACCAGACGTTCCGGAGACTGGTAAAGCGTCTGCATTTCCTTGTTTTTCGTGCGGCTGTAATAGGTGGTCAGCACATATTTACCTTTTAATATATAGCTAATGTTAGCTTCGTAGTTGGTTGCCGGTTTGAGGAAGGGATTTCCCTGAATTTCGGAGTAGGCACCCATATAAGAAGTGGAGTTCTGCATACTCCAGTATTCCGGGTATTCTTTGTCACTGCTCAACGAAAATTGCAGAATATGTCCCGGAGCAGGCAGATACGTCAGATTAGCAACCGGGTAAAGGCTCCATTCATTCCACATATCCGTGTGATACTGCTCTGCTGCCAACGAAACATCTGCCGAAAGTTTTTCTCCGAAGCTCTTGCTGAGTCCGGCATAGAAGTTCACCGTCTGTTCGCGGCGTCGGGATTTCATATTATTGTCCGGTAACGGTGCTTCCGTTTCAGGATCGTAATACATCTGATAACTGTTATCCAATGCCGTCGTATAGGCGACGCCGTAGTTCAGTCCCCAGTCTTTGCCCAATGTATGTTCCTGCCCGGCATAAAATCGCCATTGGTTGATCCGTTGGTTATCTTTGCTCAGAAAGTTCAGCGTTTCCTCTCCCAGTGTACTGTGGAGCAACTGACTTCCGGGAGAATGATAATAGGTAAATTCCGCACCGGCTTTCAGTCCGAAAGGAGTCTGATAGTCGAGCTTTGCATTATGAAGCTGTCCTTCCGAACGTGAATCGGTCACAGAATTTTGTGCACCGGTAACGGTGGCATAAGGCTTGACATCTGTGAAAGCTGTTGTATAAACCAAACTCAACAAATGCTTGTCGGCAAATGCATAGTCCATGCCAAGACGCACCTGATGATTATTGTGACGGGACGTTGTGATGTCATACATATCCATCTGGTGTACCGAACCGTCGGCGAGTGTGTGAAGCGCTTCTTTATCCGTCTCCCGCCGTTCGCGGCTGTAAGAGTAAGAGTAGAGAAGATCAGCAGAAAATTTGCGTCCGGAATACAGGAGGCTTCCACGCTCTGCCAAGGATTCGTAATGCAACTGGCTATAAGAGGTATATAGTTCACCTTGAAGAGAAGGTTCCTTTCCTGTGCCCGAAGTCAGTACCAAGTTAATCATCGGTCCGCGTACCTGATAGCGGGCCGGAGCCGAGTACATCACTTCCGCCTTTTCAATCCGGCTGACCGGCATTGATTTCAGCAGGTCATTTAATTGTTCCACAGACAGGGTACTTACCTTTCCGTTGATGACCACTGTTACCGGTTGTCCTCCCAATGTCATTCCATCGTTCATAGCGACAACACCCGGAAGGTTCTTTACCGCATCGTAAGCATTGTCCACCGGGAGGTTGCTCACCAGTCGCGGAACATCGTACACCAGTTTTCCCTGTTCCGCTTTCACTACCGGACGTTCTCCGGTAATCATCACTTCGGGAAGTTCCCTGAACAGACTGTCTATATATGCTACGTTTTTTACGCTGTCGGCAGGTTCTCGTACCGGCTGTACCTGCTGCGCAGAAGCATACATCCAATATAGGAAAAGTAACAAAAGCAGTAAGTAAGTTCGTTTCATATCGCATTTATTTTTGAGTATGCTGCAAAATACGGGAGAAAAAGTGAAACTTTACGTTATCACCGGCTTATCTAGTGTTATTTAGTCTTATCAAAGAGAAGAAAAATAACAGTTTCATACTATCTTTGTCCGTATGAAACTACCGTTGAAACATATCATTATCCTTGTCATCTGCTCGCTGACAGGCATCTTTGTTTACCAAACCTATTGGTTGACGGGACTTTACCGTACAATGAAACAGGAAATGAACAACCATATCAAGGATGCAATGCGTACGAGCGACTTCAATGAAATCGTGCTTCGTGTCAACGAATTGCAAAAAGACAATGTAGAACACGGATCGGTCACCGTTTCCGCCGGATACAGTGACGACGGAAAAGCGCTGGTAACAAGCCAGACCATCTCTTATACGGACAGTACCTACAAAGACACCCTGCACACGCGAACGGAAACGGCAGTAGATACATTGGCGGTTAACAATACTGACCCCGAAGCCAGAGCCATCGCCTCCAGCGAAAGCGGACTCGATGTATTATTAAAGAAAGAAGACTCGATGAAAGAACTTTTACTCAGCGTCCAACAGGGTATGCATTCGGGTGTGGATACCTATATCAACATCAACCTGCAAAAATATGACAGCCTCCTTACCGATGTATTGAAAGCACACAACATAGATGTTCCTCATCACACCTTATATATATACACCGGAACCGCAATGGATTCATCAAAAATATATATAGATACGCTGGGTATCGCAGGAGACAGCAGTTATACCCCCAGCCCGAAAGCTATCCGCTACGACTACGAATTCAACAGACATCACAGCCAACGCTATCAACTGATAATGGAACCGATCACTTCTCTGGTATGGAAGCAAATGACCGGAATTCTGGTCACTTCATTTGTTATCTTCCTCATCCTGGGATTCTCCTTTTGGTTTCTCATCCGGACACTGCTGAAACAAAAGACACTGGAGGAGATGAAGAGCAACTTTACCAATAACATCACGCATGAATTAAAAACTCCGATCGCCGTAGCTTATGCCGCCAATGATGCGCTGCTGAATTTCAACCAAGCGGAGGAGAAGAGTAAGCGTGACCAATATCTACGCATCAGTCAGGAGCAGTTGCAACGTTTGAGCGGGCTCGTTGAACAGATTCTTTCTATGAGCATGGAAAGCCGCAAGACATTCAGACTGCATCCCGAAGAGATTCATCTGAAAGAACTGATTACTTCTTTAATAGAGCAGCACCAACTTAAAGCTGATAAAACCGTACACGTAACTCTGGAAATAAATCCCGAATCACTGACCCTTGTTGCAGACCGCACCCACTTCAACAACATCATCAGCAATCTGATTGACAATGCAGTGAAGTACTCCAAAGAGTCTGCCGAAATAACAATCTGCTGCCGCCAGACAGAACAAACGGTATGCATCACTGTTACCGACCGGGGAATAGGCATTCCACCCGATAAACAGAAACATATATTCGACAAATTCTATCGGGTTCCGACAGGCAATCTTCATAATGTGAAAGGATACGGTTTAGGACTTTTCTATGTCAAAAGTATGGTCGAAAAGCATGGAGGTACCATCTCCGTGAAAAGTGAACCGGGCAAAGGAACTACATTTACCATTATCTTATAAAAAAGTGCATTTACTTTATAATAAGTCAACATCATGAGTAAAAACGAAATTACAGTACTATTGGTAGAGGACGAAGTGACACTCGCTATGATCATCAAAGATACACTGGAAGAAAGCGGCTTTACAATTCATACGGCAGGAGACGGAGAAGAAGGATTACATCTTTTCTTTGAACTACGCCCGGATGTATTGGTCGCCGACGTGATGATGCCGAAAATGGATGGATTCGAAATGGTGCGCCGTATCCGGCAAACAGACAAACAAACACCCGTTTTGTTTCTGACTGCCCGTTCGGCCATCAATGATGTGGTAGAAGGTTTTGAACTTGGAGCCAACGACTATTTGAAAAAGCCTTTTGGCATGCAAGAGCTCATTATCCGCATCAAGGCGCTAATGGGGAAAGCGTTCAGCTTCACAGAGCAAAAGCCCTCCAGTCGCTTTGAGATAGGCAGCTACTTGTTCGATCCCGTTGCACAAACTCTATTGCGTGCCGGAGAGAGGCAGGAACTCTCCCACCGGGAATCTGAAATATTAAAACGTCTTTGCGAAAACCGGAATCAGGTAGTCAACACGCAAGATGTACTGCTTGACCTCTGGGGAGATGACAGCTTTTTCAATTCCCGAAGTCTGCATGTGTTCATTACTAAACTACGGCATAAATTATCACAGGATGAGCAAATCCGGATCGTTAATGTGCGGGGAATCGGCTATAAATTAATAGCTACTTGAATCAAAAAAACATGGTGTCACTATACCAGTGATATAGTGTCACTATCCTGCCGGGATACTTACACCATCCTGTCAGGATAGTGACACCATGTTTAAAATGGATTTTTCTCTAAGAAAACATAACGGAAGCAAGCAGTCATACTAATATTTTCTATCTTTGTCATCAATCAACCTTTACGAAGATGAAAAAACTGATTCTATTTCTTTCGCTGGTATTATCGGTCGGTTTTGCATCCGCACAGTCGGAAGTTCCTTCCGATAGTATTCGTCGTACCCCTTCAAGCAATATGAAGGAATTTGGCGGCTTCCTGCTGGACATGGGATTAATGAATGTGGCACCTCCCAAACTTCCGAAACTCAATCTGGACATACCGGATGTAAGTAAAGATTACAATCAGATATTCCGTCTGAATACAGACGCAACCTATACCCAGGGATTCACTGACGCATTTTCTTCTCCTTTCTCCGGTTTCGGATATGGGTATGGATGGGGGTTGTCGTCTTCACCGCAATTCATGCAAATGGGAACCTTCAAGCTGAAAAATGGATGGAAAATCAATACATACGGAGACTATGATAAAGACGGATGGAAAGTACCCAACCGTAGTGCTATGCCTTGGGAAAAAAATAACTTCCGGGGAGCATTCGAACTGAAATCTTCAAATGGTAATTTCGGTATCCGGATTGAAGTTCAGCAAGGAAGGAATGGGCTCTATTAATCACCCTATAATAATGAAATATTATAATAGCAAATAATACTTTTACAAGTAATTTCAATTTAGCTATTAGCATAATCTGATTAGCTATTAGCTTATCAGATTATGCTAATAGCTAATCAAATTATCTTCGTCAGGCACTTCCGACTATCAATAACAAATGCAGTTACTACTTCTTTTTTGTTCATTTTGATTCAAAGGCCCTGTCCGCTGCACACATTGCATCCGCTATACGGTCACACCATGAATCGAACTCCGGATCAGGAGTCTGCGTTTCAGGATGTGAAAGCATGTATTGAACTGCCTGCCTTAAACCGTCTGCCATTGAGGTAGTACAGATAAAATCCGGAACAAGACGTTTTATTTTCGAATTATCGAAGACTACAGTAGCTGCTTTGTCTCCCAACAGTTCGCCTCTAAAATCATAGTTTTCTCCATGCCGTGCAAGGAAATCGGAAGCCACATGCAAGGCGTTCAACGGTTTTCCCAGTGCATCGGCAATGGTTTGATAAATCTGGTTCCAAGTCATACTCTCATCAGTAGTTATATGGAAGGCATTTCCGATTGCATGAGGATTTGCCATAAGTCCAACGTATCCTTTGGCAAAATCTCTGGAATGAGTCAATGTCCACAATGAACTGCCATCGCCGGGAATAATCACAGGTTTCCCGTCAAGAATCCGTTTCAGAATCTGCCAGTTGCCGTTATTTCCATGCAGGCTTACAGGAGGTTTCGTTCCATTATAAGTATGACTGGGACGAACAATCGTAACCGGAAAACCGGTTGTCCGGTATGCTGCCATCAACACTTCTTCGGCTGCGATCTTATGCCGTGAATACTGCCAGTAAGGATTCACCAGAGGAGTGCTTTCTGTAATACGGTAATCAGCCAACGGCTTTTGATAGGCGGATGCACTACTGATAAAAATATATTGCTTCGTCTTATCCCGGAACAGACGAATGTCACGTTCTACATCTTCTGCCGTATAAGCAATGAACTGGGCAACCACATCATAACTTTCATCTGTGACAGCCTTCGCTACGGCTTCCTCATCATGAATGTCGGCAATGATACTACGCATGCCTTCGGGCAGTTTCCTTGAACCTCGGTTGAGCAGTGTAATCTCCCACCCTCTCTGTTGTGCCAACTCTACTACATCGGCACTGATGGTACCGGTCCCTCCAATGAATAATGCTTTCATAAAACAAGTCTTTTAAAATTCGCAGGAACAAATATATCAATTCTGTTATTTACATCCTTGCTATTATTCCGTTTTTTTGTTTCTGATACGCTAATCTTGATAGTAAATGTAAGTTTGCATCCGGTCGGCTGCCAACGTTGTATACAAATTACTGAATCTTATACCCAAATTACAGTTTTACAAATCCGGAATGAAAAAGATACATTTAAAAGCTTTATCTTTGTGACAGATCAAAACTGCAAGCCGTATGGAAGAAATTACAAAAATAGAAAGTATTGACCAGTATGACCAACTGTTCGGACCAGAGACTTTACACCCGTTAGTGAATGTAATCGACTTTTCGAAAGCGACAAAGACGGTAGAATACTACCGTATGAATATCGGATTCTACTCTCTGTTTCTGAAAGAAGCAAAATGTGGCGATCTCAGATACGGACGGAAATATTATGATTATCAAGAAGGAACCGTCGTCTGCATGGCTCCGGGGCAGGTAGTCGGGATAGACAATCGTAAACAAACCCCGCCCCGCACCAAATCTATCGGTCTTTTATTTCATCCCGATTTAATTCGGGGAACTTCTTTAGGACAGAACATCAAACACTACAGCTTCTTCTCTTATGAAGTGAATGAAGCATTGCATCTCTCCGAACAGGAAAAGGAAATTGTGACCGACTGTATTCACAAAATACAAATCGAGCTGGAACATGCTATCGATAAACATAGCAAACAGCTCATTGTCCGCAATATAGAGCTATTGCTCGACTATTGCATGCGCTTCTACGAACGGCAATTCATCACACGCAACCAAGCCAATAAAGACATCATCGTTAAGTTTGAACAGTTATTGGACGAGTATTTTCAAAATCAAGTTGCACTCACCGAAGGGCTTCCTTCTGTCAAATACTTTGCGGATAAAGTCTGCCTTTCCCCCAATTATTTCGGTGACCTGATCAAGAAAGAAACAGGAAAAACAGCACAGGAATACATCCAGTACCGAATCATAGAACTTGCCAAAGAACGGATATTGGAAGGTAACCAGACGGTCAGCCAGATTGCCTATGAACTGGGATTCCAGTATCCGCAACATTTCAGCCGGTTGTTCAAGAAGAATGTCGGATGCACACCAAACGAATATAAGCAACAGAGCTAAAACAGCTCCATAAATCAGGATATTATTTACGTCATGGGAGATAAAGTACTTAAATTAGGAAGTGTGCATCAATGCAATTGTTGCTTGGGAGGTAAGACACTGCACCCTCTGGTCAGTGTCATCGACCTCTCAAAAGCCGACCTATCATCCCATACAGATTTTAAATTCGGATTTTATACGATTCTGTTGGGTGAATGCAAATGTGAAGCATGCAGATACGGACATCAGTACTACGACTTCTCAGACGGAACACTTATCTGCCTGACTCCCGGAGAATCAATCAGCATGAAAGATAGTAACAACACGCGTCCTTCCAAGGGATGGATACTGGCGTTTCATCCCGACCTGATCTGTGGCACTGCCCTCGGAGCGAATATCCGTGACTATACTTTCTTCTCTTATCGCCCCGAAGAAGCACTGCATATTTCATTACGTGAGAAGCAGGTTATACTGGAGCTTCTGGATAAAATAAACCAGGAACTGCAACGCTGTATCGATTGCTATAGCCAGAAAATTATTTCTAAATATATCGAACTATTGCTCGATTATTGCGAACGCTTCTACGAACGCCAGTTTATCACCCGCAATGAAGCAAACAAACAGATTATCGGACGGTTCAATCGTCTTTTAGATCATCATTTCCATACGATACAAAGTCAATCTGCCGACCTTCCTACCATTGAAGATTGTGCCGGAAGCCTCCATTTATCTCCTGCATATTTTAATGATTTGCTGGAATATGAAACAGGAAAATCATTTAAAGAATATCTCCAGTTCAAACGTTTCGAAACAGCTAAAGACTGGCTGATAAATACTGATAAGCCGCTTAACCAGATAGCGCAGGAACTCGGCTTCCGGAATGCTCAGTATTTTAGCCGCCTGTTTAAGAAGATGACCGGCTGCCCACCGAATGATTTCAGAATGCCTAACTGATTTATATGCTCTTCTTCCAGATGACTCTAGAACAGAAGAAAACCTTTAATAAAAATATATTTGAGACTTCAAATTCTTAATCAATGTTATAAAACATACGAATTATCTTGGATAATTTGCTAATATCACAGAAGTACGTATCTTTGCACTGTGTTTTTCATAGTATTAGATTTAAGGTTAACAAAGGTTGGAGCAAGGCGTTGCTCCTTTTTTTATGTCTATATGCGAACTATTGGACTTACAGATATAGAGAATTACATTATTTTTCGGTAAATTTGCAGAAACACTTATTAAAAAGATACATCCGGATTACATTTTGATTATATAAATCAAAAAGTATTCTTTTTACGTTATATATCAAGAAGTAATTTTAATTCTGACAAAACAATGAAAACAGAGCGGAAATATTATCATTTGATAAAATCAGTTATCGTCATACTGTTCCTTTCTTTTGGCATGACTTCATGCGAGAAGGAAGATCCTGTTATAGTTCCCACAGAACAGACAGTATTCATGTATCTCCCGTGGTCTACTAACCTTACATCCAATTTTTATCAGAATATCAGCGACTTGGAAAGTGTAGTCGGAAAAAATATACTGAAGAATGAACGGGTGATTGTCTTCATGTGTACTACAGCAACGAAAGCCACTCTTTTCGAACTCACCTATGAAAATGGTAAAAGCGCACGTAAAACTCTAAAGGAATATACAGACCCTGCATATACAACGGCAGAAGGTATCACATCCATCCTCAATGACGTTCAACGCTATTCTCCTACCAAACGTTACGCAATGGTTATCGGCTGCCACGGTATGGGATGGATACCCGTATCAAACTCCAAATCGCGTAGCGGTCTCCGTACCAAGATGCACTGGGAGTACGAAAATGTACCAATGACACGTTATTTCGGAGGACTGGAACCTCAATATCAGACTGATATAACAACACTTGCCAAAGGTATTTCCAATGCAGGACTTAAAATGGAATATATATTATTCGATGACTGCTATATGTCGAGTGTAGAAGTAGCCTATGATCTCAAAGATGTGACTGATTATCTGATAGGGTCTACAAGTGAAGTGATGGCGTACGGCATGCCATACGCCGAAATTGGTCAATATCTGATAGGAAAAGTAGATTATGAGGGTATCTGTGACGGTTTCTACTCCTTTTATTCCAATTATAGCGAAATGCCATGCGGAACAATTGCTGTCACTGATTGCTCCGAACTTGATAATCTGGCAGCTATTATGAAAGAGATTAATCATCAATATACGTTTGATTCTTCATTAACCAGTTCCTTACAAAGATTAGACGGATATAATCCGGTCATCTTCTTTGATTATGGTGACTATGTTTCAAAATTATGCCCCGATAAAACTTTGGTAGCACAATTCAACGAACAGCTCAATCGCACAGTGCCATTCAAAAGAAATACAGAATATTTCTATTCTATGAGCAGAGGTAAAGTGAAAATAAATACATTTTCCGGCATTACAATCTCCGATCCGAGTACTAACAGGCTTGCTTCAGGAAAAAAAGAAACAGCATGGTATGCAGCTACCCATTAATATCTCATATCTCTAATAAGAGTATATTACTTTTGCTTAAAGTTACCGAGATGTATTTCTCATAACATAAAGATATATTTCTTATAGTATAAAAGAGTAAGCCCGAAAATCTCTTAATAAAAATAGAATCGAGATTTCAAATTCTTAATCAATGTTATAAAACATACGAATTTTCTTGGATAATTTGCTAATATCACAGAAGTACGTATCTTTGCATCGTGTTTTTCATAGTATTAGATTTAAGGTTAACAAAGGTTGGAGCAAGGCGTTGCTCCTTTTTTTATGTCCGTACTTCATCTTCTACCTAAGATCAATGTTATATACTTGAAATTATTTTCTACTTTTGTGAGAATAAATACAGAAAACCATACTTTTAAGCCCAAACGTATTCAGATGACTGAAACGAACGATAACATAAAAAATAACCCATGAAGAATATACTGATCATCGGTGCAAACGGATTCACCGGACGCCAGATACTGAATGACTTATCAAATAAGGAACAATATAACGCAACAGGATGCTCCCTGCATCCGGACATCCTTCCAAATGGTGACGGTAAATATCATTTCGTCACAACAGACATACGGGATGAAGCAGCTATCAAGCATCTCTTTAAAGAAGCACAACCCGATGCAGTCATCAATTGCTCTGCCTTATCCGTCCCCGATTATTGTGAAACACATCATGAAGAGGCTTATCTTACAAACGTTACAGCAGTAGAGCAATTGGCATATCTCTGCGAAATATACAAAAGCCGATTCATCCACTTATCTACAGATTTTGTTTTTGACGGAAAGATAGATGAAAATTCCGGGCAACTTTATACAGAAGAGAGCCTCCCCGCTCCGGTCAACTATTACGGTTTCACCAAATGGAAAGGAGAGAATAGGATTGCCGAAATCTGCAGTAACTACGCCATTGTTCGTGTAGAGATTGTCTACGGGAAAGCACTGCCGGGACAACATGGAAATATTGTACAGCTCGTAATGAATCGTTTGAATGCAGGGCAAGAGATCCGTGTGGTGTCCGACCAATGGCGCACCCCTACCTATGTCGGTGACGTATCGGACGGAGTGCAACGTCTGATAGAGAACACTGCCAATGGTATTTTTCATATCTGTGGCGATGAATGTATGACCATTGCGGAAATTGCTTTCCATGTAGCGGACTGCATGAAACTGGACCGCTCACTTATCCATCCTATTACAACCAAAGATATGAAAGAAGCAACTCCCCGCCCCCGCTTTAGTGGGATGAGCATTGCAAAAGCCCGTACAATACTTGGCTACCGGCCACGTATGCTAAAAGAGATTCTCATGGAATGGGATAATTAACCGATACACAACCTTTCCCTTTTTAATTATTGCATATTTATTTTGAAAATATGCAATAACTTCTTATCTTTGCACCCAAATTAAGAAGTATAATAATGAATCAAACATTACAATTACATAACGCCACTATATTCCATGCGGAAATTCCCAATTTCTGCACGTCTTGTTGCGTGCATGTACATTGGTTCAGCGGATTCATCTAAATTCCCCTTCCCCATTTTTACTCAAACGGCCTACTGATTTATTCATTATTCACAGGCAGTACTTTCATCTGATTTTCAATAAGATGTGTATCTTTTTGGGGATTATCCATGCTATTTGTTAATTGTTTAACCTAACCAAATAAAATATATTACAATATGTTCTCTATTATATCTACCATGTTTTTGGGAATCGGCATCGGCTACGGATTGCGTAACTGGGCTATTTTGCAAAAGACAGAAAAGACCATTTCTCTTACCATATTCCTGTTACTCTTTATCCTTGGAGTGTCCATCGGTTCCAATAGTCTGATTGTGAACAATCTCGGTAAGTTTGGATGGCAAGCAATCATTCTTGCCGTATCCGGCGTATTAGGGAGCTTGCTTGCTGCCCGACTTGTATTACAACTATTTTTCAAGAAAGGAGGTAAACAATGAAAGGAAGTCTCATCGTTATTGTTTTTTTCTGTGTAGGCTGCATCATGGGAGTTTTTAATAAATTCCAATTTGATACGCACACCGTTTCCATGTACATACTATACGCATTGATGCTGCAAGTAGGAATCAGTATCGGTTCTAACAAAAATCTGAAAGCGATCATCTCACATTTACACCCGAAAATGCTGTTGATCCCACTAGGAACCATCACCGGTACCTTACTGTTTTCTGCCTTAGCAAGTATTTTGCTAAGCCAATGGAGTGTATTCGACTGTATGGCAGTGGGAAGCGGATTCGCATACTATTCACTGTCTTCCATCCTGATTACCCAGTTTAAAGAACCGACCATCGGAATACAGCTGGCTACAGAGCTAGGCACAATTGCCCTGCTCACCAATATCTTCCGTGAAATGATGGCACTTCTGGGCACACCGCTCATCAAGAAGTATTTCGGGAAGCTAGCTCCTATTTCAGCAGCCGGTGTCAATTCAATGGATGTATTATTACCTTCTATCAGCAGATATTCAGGAAAAGAAATGATTCCTATTGCTATTTTACATGGTATTCTGATCGATATCAGTGTGCCTGTATTCGTCTCTTTCTTCTGTAACCTATAACCTGTAACTCACTATACAGGCATCCCCCTCTCTTACTCCTGTCAATTTCAAAACCGGAAATAAGAAAGGGGGATATCTCTTTAAATGATTTTATTAATGTCCCGCAGCCGCCAACACAAAGCGAATATCAGCATAAGAGACTTCATCTCCCAATGCGGCTTTAATAGCTACCACGCCCATAAATTCATGTGTTTCCAGATAATTCCGAACCTTCTTTATCTTATCAGCCGACACTACCTGCTCTAACTTTATTTTATTCTCACGGAGATAATGCTCCAAATGAGTAGCAATCGTCCCGGTCACCAGATCACGGGCTTTGGCTATCTCTTCGATCGTCATCCCCTGACAGAACATTTCGTAGCTCACCAGCTTTGTATCTTTCTTCTTCTCCTTTTGTCTCTCCTTTTTCTCCTGATGTTGCGCTGCCAACTTCTGCTCCCGTGCATTCTCTTCATTCGAAACAGAAGAAAATATCTCCGGTCGTTCCAGGTTATTCTCTTTCATGTATTTACGTACGATACCCAGAATTTCAAGCCCGTACTTCTCCACCCCTTTCGCTCCGAAATAAGGAATCGCTTCCAAAGCTCCCGGTGTATCAGGCAATAGATTTACAATACCCATCAGTGCCTTTTGCTGCATGATCACATAAGCCGGCATACTCACTTCACGTGTCTTTGCCGTCCTCCATTCCGACAGAGCACGATACAGTTCCGGATGCAAAATATCCGTCGGAACCTCCACTTTTACCTTTCCGGAATTGCCTCGGGTACGCTCCTTGCGCTCTCTTTTCTCCTTCGGAGCTTTGGCAGAAGAACCGGAAGAAGCAGTATCTCCTTCAAGACTCAACATCACTTTTGCTTTCCGTTTCAGATAGCCCGTGACAGTAAAAGCCTCTGTCTGCATCGCCTCCAAGAGAGACTCCTTAATCCATAAAGCATCATCCAATGCCTGCAAACGCTCATTTAGTTGCTTCCGCAATTCTTTATTGTCAAGAGGCATGCTCGTCTTATCATACAACTCACGGACAGGCTCTAACTCTTTACGGAAGTAGGCAGCTCCCGAGCAAATCCGCTGCTGCAATTCCTGATTTGTCGCATAATCCTCCCCTTCATTGATCAGACGCGTATACTGATTGCGGAAACGCTGGGAAACCTCCACTACTCTTTCCTTCACGTGAGAAGCCAATGCTTTATATTCGGCAAGCTGCTTCGGATAAAGTTTATAAAGGTCCTCATCCATTAAACGGAGCAATCGCTTGTATGCCTGATCCAATGAATAAAAGTTAAACAAATCACTCAGCAAATCATAAAAATATGCTTTCTGCATATCATTCAGTTGCTTGCTTCCCGGTTTATTCTGTTCCACATTCTTCGTAAAATCATCTACAATACGGTCACTGATTATCGCTTCTCTGCGCAAAGGAGTTTCCAGTACCATTCCTTCCAAGGTCTTGCAACGGCTCAACGCTACATACGTTTGGCCATGTGCAAAAGAGTTACGGGCGTCAATGATGGCCCGTTCAAACGTCAAGCCCTGACTTTTATGAATAGTGATAGCCCATGCCAGACGGATGGGATATTGCCGGAATACTCCTTCTATTTCTTCCGTAATTTCCTTTGTATCTTCGTTCAGCACATATTTATAATTCCCCCATTCTTCGGGCAGCAACTGAAAAACATACGTACTATCTTTTCCGCATACAGTCATCCCCTTTGCATCTACGCTTACCACTTCGCCAATCATACCGTTATAATATCGTTTTTCCGACGAAACATCGTTTTTGAGGAACATAATCTGTGCACCTTCCTTGATGGTCAGCACTTCGTCAGCAGGATACGAGTACTCCGGGAAATTTCCCTCTACCTCAGCCCGAAAGCTATAAGCCCGTCCGGGCAAAGATGCCAGTTCACGGTCATTCACCTGTTGTGCCTGATAGTTATGCGTTGTCAGCCGGATATAGCCTTCCTCCTTCCGGGGATGGAAGCCGGGCTGATAACGGCGGTTCAGTTCATTCAACACTTCATCATCCGCTTTATTCTCGCGTATCTTATTCAGTAAAGAAAGGAAGAAAGTATCACTCTGACGATATACTTTTTTCAGTTCAATCGTCATATATACTGTCTCTCTCAATGCACGGCTGGCAAAGAAGTAAGGTGTCTCATAGTGATTCTTCAGCAACTCCCACTCACTGTCTTTCACCACAGGTGCCAGCTGCTGCAAGTCTCCGATCATCAATAGCTGCACCCCACCAAAGGGCTTTTCACGGTCACGATAACGACGTAAAGCCGCATCCACAGCATCCAGCAAATCTGCACGTACCATACTGATCTCATCGATGACAAGCAGATCCATGCTGCGGATAATATTCCGTTTCTCTTTGCTGAAACGGTAGTGCATCTGGGCAGAATTGAAAGTCGTTTCCGGCACAAACGGCGCAAAAGACAACTGAAAAAAAGAATGAATCGTTACCCCTCCAGCATTGATAGCTGCAATCCCTGTGGGAGCCAATACGACCATACGTTTGGGTGTATGTTCTCTCAGTCGTTTTAGAAATGTAGTTTTTCCAGTTCCGGCTTTTCCGGTAAGAAACAGATGTGTGCCTGTATTTTCAATGAACTGCCAAGCAAGTTGTAGTTCCGGATTATTTTCCATGTCTCCTAAAATTTTCGGTAAAGGTACTGAATAGATTCCAACCACCGAAACTGAACATAAAGAAAACAAAGAGTCAGTAAGAAATATATCCAATTCGCATTCTTAACTATAAAGAATAATTATGTTGGACAGACAAACAAAAAATAGTCCCGGCTTCTTCTCGCTTGAAGAAAACCAGGACCGGATCAAATAAGAACACAAAGTCGTGTCACAGTTATATTAAAGTTATTTTCTTATTTTTGGGGAGACCGATATTCCTTATACCAATTCGTATGTTTCGCACCTCCAGAGTCGGCCCAATCTTTGAAATAAGGGTATTCCGTATCAATATTATGTGTCTCCGTTACCGGAACGAAATCCGACATCGGAATATCAATAGCAAATGGATAAGCTCCTTCACTATCAATGTAATAAGCATCATTACCAGAACCGATAAGCGATGCGTCAGCATAAGCTGTTGCCTCATGCTTGGGCAAATGCACTTCCGTCCGGTTCTTCTGATTTGCAGCATATCCTACGATAATATACGGATTATACACCTTCAGATTCTCTTTATTGAAAGAAGCCTTGTCGAACGTTCTGGTTATCGTATAGGTACCCACTTTCCCTTTAACAGCCTGTTTGACACTCCGGATTCCCTGACCAGTTCCGAGTTATCCGCACTATTTCCAAAGAATTGCATCATACGTTTGGTGAAAACGCCAATATCTTCAGCCCCTACCTTTCCTATGTGAGTAATATAACCGGGATTGGGATTATCATCAATATACTGATGCGATTGATCAACAATGTAAGAAAGCAATCCGCAATTTCCCCACTTACACAATGAGTATAAATTTGCACTGGAATTGATAGTATACGGTACACTACCTTTTGAAAAATTATAGGAGCGGGTTACTGCCTTTGTATTAGCAGATGGAGAGGTGATTTTACTCATATCCAGACTTGCTAAGCCGTCTTTCAAGTCCAGTTTTACGCATCGGGGTACTCCCCAACTTGATGTATACAAATAAATACTTTCTACGGAAGTCGGAATATTCATTTTTCCTTCATACTTTCCGTTTTTGTCTGTGTAGATTTTGAATAAAGCTTCGATTCCTTCTTTTTTAACCGATTCATTATCCACTGTTTCCATCGGATCTTCATCATATACTTCAAGAAGTGCAATGAGTCCCGGTAAGTCATAATTTACGGAAAGCTTCACATCGCCACGTGTTTCAAATCCGAAATATTCGCCAGGGTCCGGTACAGGGTCTTTCCCATAATTAGGATCATATAAATCTTTCTCCATACATCCTGCCAAGAGCCCACTAATAAATGCCGCTGTAGCAATAACACTTGAAATGTTAAACAATCGCTTGTGTGTCATAATCTATATATTTGTTTTGTTAGCTATTAAGACTTGGAACTTCCAAATATATAGATTATTTCACTGCCAGCCTCACAAATATTAAAAACGGAATACTGATTCCGAAAATAGTATTATCATGCAACAGACATTTACTGCATAGAACCACCCACAATATCCAACAATTCGTTTGTAATGGCCTGCTGACGACTCTTATTATATTGCTTCGTCAAGTCTTGAATCAGCTCGTTCGCATTGTCCGTAGCCACTTGCATGGCCAATGTACGTGCAGCATGTTCCGAAGCGTTTGAATCTACAGCAGCCGTAAAGAGTTTCTGGCTCAATACCGTCGGAATCAAGTTAGCGATCAGTTCTTCCGCAGAGGGCTCGATGATGTAATCATTCGCTATTTCTCCTCCTTGTACTTCTTCTTCTTTTTCCTTCTCTTCCCCGTCCACTAGGTGTGTCAGGTCGATAGGCAAATAAGTTTCGCGAAGCAGAATCTGTACACCCATTGATTTGAAGTGATGATAAATCAGCTCCACCCGATCTATTTCTCCGGCGATGTACATTTTCATGAGGCGATGTGCCAACTCGGAAGCCTCCTGATACGAAGGTTTGTCAGAAAGCGTCGCAGAAGTTTCCTGTGGTTGGAATCCCAGACGTTTCGCTGCTTCATCCACCTTCTTTCCTACCGGGAATATCAGAATATTGTCCTGTCCCAATGTACGGAACTCACCAACCGTTTGTAGCAACATCTTAATGACATTCGCATTAAAAGCACCACAGAGCGATGTATTCGAAGAAAAGGCAACAATTGCCACCCGCTTCACTTCCCTTGCCTTTATGTAAGGAGATTCAATGGGAAGATCCGCACTCAGGAAGTTGGTCAAAATCTTGTTCAGCTTCCTTTGATAAGGCAACATATTCTCAATGGCTCCTTGTGCCTTATGTAGTTTGGCAGAAGCCACCATCTTCATTGCTGAAGTGATTTTTCGGGTACTCTTTACCGAATTTATTCTGGTTTTTACTTCTTTCAGTGAAGCCATAACTTTTTAAATTAAGAATGAAGAATGAGGAATGAAGAATTTACCGTGCAGTACCCATTTGGGTACTGACCGAAAAGAATAAAGAGGAAGATGGCAACGCTTTGACAGCGCAGCCCATTCTTCATTCTTAATTCTTCATTCTTCATTTCTATAAATATTGTTTGGCAACCATAGCGGCAGTCTCCTCGATAGCCTTGGTCACGTTATCGTCTATCACACCGGTTCTCAAAACATCCAGTACATCTTCCTGATGGTTGAGTTGCAGAGATTCGATGAAGCTGCGTTCGAAGTCCTGTACGTTTTCCAAAGGAACATCGTGGAGCAGACCGTGCGTACCACAATACAGGATAGCAATCTGTTGTTCCACCGGCATCGGGCTGTATTGGGGCTGAATAAGCAACTGAGCGTTCTTACGTCCCTTATCGATGGTCATTGCCGTAATAGGGTCCATATCACTGCTGAATTTGGAGAAAGCTTCCAGTTCACGATACTGCGCCTGATCCATCTTCAATGTTCCGGCCACCTTCTTCATTGCCTTGATCTGGGCGTTACCACCTACACGGGATACAGAGATACCGACGTTGATAGCCGGACGGACACCTTGATTGAACAAGTCCGTTTCGAGGAATATCTGTCCGTCGGTGATCGAAATCACGTTTGTAGGGATATATGCCGAAACGTCTCCTGCCTGTGTCTCGATGATAGGCAGAGCCGTAAGTGAACCACCACCCTTCACGATGCTTTTCAAACTCTCCGGAAGATCGTTCATCTCGCGCGCCACATCCTCTTCCTTGATAATCTTTGCCGCACGCTCCAACAGACGGGAGTGCAGGTAGAAGATATCACCCGGATACGCTTCACGTCCGGACGGACGGCGAAGAATCAACGAAACTTCCCGATAAGCAACAGCCTGCTTTGAAAGGTCGTCATACACCACCAGCGCATGCCGACCGGTATCACGGAAATATTCACCGATGGCAGCACCTGCAAACGGTGCATAATACTGCAATGCAGCCGGATCGCCTGCCGTAGCAGCCACCACAATCGTGTAATCCATCGCACCGTACTCGCGGAGCGTATTGACGATAGAAGCGACCGTAGATCCTTTCTGACCGATAGCCACATAGATACAGTACACCGGATCGCCTGCCAAGAAGTTATTGCGCTGATTGATAATCGTATCAATCGCGATCGAGGTCTTTCCTGTCTGACGGTCACCGATAATCAGCTCACGCTGTCCGCGTCCGATAGGGATCATGGCGTCTACTGCCTTCAAACCGGTTTGTAAAGGCTGGTTCACCGGCTGACGGTAAATCACTCCCGGCGCTTTACGCTCCAACGGCATTTCGTACAGCTCGCCACCAATCAGCCCTTTTCCGTCGAGCGGTTCTCCCAACGGGTCGATAACACGTCCCAGCATACCTTCGCCCACACGGATAGAGGCGATGCGCTTGGTACGTTTTACAATAAAGCCTTCCTTGATTCTGTCGGTAGGACCCAGCAAAACGGCACCCACGTTGTCCTCTTCGAGGTTCATCACAATGGCTTTAATGCCGTTGTCAAACTCCAGCAATTCGTTGGCTTCGGCATTCCGCAATCCGTAGATACGTACCACTCCGTCGCTCACCTGGAGCACCGTACCGATCTCGTCAAGCTGCACGTTGGTATTGATTCCTTCGAGCTGCTTGCGCAATATATCGGATACTTCGCTTACTCTTATATTTTCAGACATTATACAATTCTCCTATTCTTATCAATAAACTGTTGTTTCACTCGTTTCAACTGCGTAGCAATGCTTGCATCAAGCCGATAATCGTTGATATCGAAGATGAAGCCCCCTTCTATCGAGGGATCAATCACAGTCTCCAGTTCCATCTGGGCATGCAGAATATGCGCTGCTGCGGAACGGATGCGGTTTTCCGTCTCCTTGTCCACCCGGACAGCCGTAATCAGCTTGCCTACTCCGATGTGTTTCAGTTTCCGGTAGAGGTCCAGGTACATCAGGCTGATAAACTGTAAATAGCCTTCGCGCCTGTTTCGCAGAACCAGCGTAATGAAACGGATAAACTCTCTGCTTGATTTACCGTCACCGTCGGCAGCCGTACATACCAGTACCAACTTATCCTTCATTGAGATGACAGGATTATCAAGCGCCTCACGCAAACCCGGCTGGGTACGAAAGCTGTGAGATAATATGAAGAACTCGTTGTAGAGTCTATCCTCCACACCTTTCTCCTGCGCGTATTCGATCATCGCTTTGGCATATCGCATTGAGAGTACTCCGACTTCCATTTTACTTAGTTCTTATTAGGGGTTAATACTTCATCCAGCATCCGGTCGATCATACCCATCTGGGATTCTTTGTCCTGAAGGTTCTTGCGGAGCACCTTCTCGGCGATATCGACAGAAAGCACGGCTACCTGGCGACGGATGTCACGGATAGCTTCGTCTTTCTCTATCTGGATTTGTTGTTTCACTGCGTCAAGCTCCTTTTGCGCAGCTATCTCTGCTTGCTTACGGGCCTCATGAACAATCTTGTCACGTTCTTCCATTGCTTCCTTCAAGATCCGTCCTTGTTCCTTGTTGGCAGCAGCCACAAGCGCCTCGCCCTCCTCCTTCAAATGAGCTAACTGGGCGTTGGCTTCTCTTGCCACCTCCAAGGACTGATCGATATAGGTTTTACGGCCTTCCACCATCTTGATGATGATGGGAAAACCGTATTTTGCCAATATCACGAACACAACCCCGAATGCGACAAACATCCAGAACAACAGGCCACTATCAGGTAATAGTAATGACATAATTTTATTTACAATTTTACAAATTACAATTTACGATTTCGCAGCTGAACATTTCAGCACTGAAATCCATTAGAGGAAGAACACCAACAGACATACCACTACCGCCAACAAAGCCACACCTTCGATCAAGGCGGCGGCGATAATCATATTCATACGGATGTCACCCGAGGCTTCCGGCTGGCGTGCGATAGCTTCCATAGCCGAACCACCAATCTTACCAATACCCAAACCAGCTCCGATTACTGCAAGACCTGCACCGATAGCTGCACCTAATTTACTTACTCCTACTGCTGCTGCAGTGGCTTGTAACAATACTGATAGTAACATAATTTTCAGTTTTAAAATGGTTTATTTTCTCGTTTATTTATTTGCTCTCTATTCGCGTTTGTTCCGTAAATCGTATGTTTTACGTATTCATCGCATTCTATTCTTTTTTATTCAGTTCATTGATCCTCTGCCTTCACCTTTGCGCCTTCCTGTGCCAGTCCGATAAACACTGCCGAAAGCATGGTAAATACGTATGCCTGGATGAAAGCTACCAACAGTTCAAGCGCGTTCATAAAGATGTTGAACAGGACGGAAGCCACCGTCAGCGTACCGTTGAGCGCAGGTCCCATGCTTGCCGATATAAAGATCAGGCAAGTCAGTACCAGCATAGCCATGTGTCCCGCCAGCATATTGGCAAAGAGACGGATCATCAAGGCAAACGGTTTGGTGAAGATGCCGAAGAACTCGATGAAAGGCATCATCGGTACAGGCACTTTCAGCCACCAAGGCACATCCGGCCAGAAGATATCTTTCCAGTAATGCTTGGTTCCGAAGATATTGACTGCAAGGAAGGTACAGATAGCAAGCACCATCGTGATCGCAATGTTTCCCGTCACGTTCGCACCTCCGGGGAAGAACGGAATCAACCCCATGATGTTATTAATGAAAATGAAGAAAAACGCAGTCAGCAGATACGGAGCGAACTTCCGGTAGTTGGGTCCGACACAGCTCTTGATGATATCGTCGTTCACCATCATGATAAACATTTCCATGAATCCGATGAAGCCGCCCGGCGCCAATGCCCCCTGCGGACGTTTCCTGTACCAGTGCGCCACACTCAGCACAATTACCAGCAACAGCACACTGTTAAACAACAGAGCAAACGTCACTTTCGTTATGGAAATATCCCACGGGCGAACCTGCTCTCCGGCTGCATTGTACTCTACCAGTTTGCCTTCATACTTACTTCCTTCGGGAGCAATGGAAAGCCCTTCATACGTACCGCCATTCTCAGCAAGACGGGAAGAAAGGAACGCGTGCCAACCTGTAGCAGAGCTATAAACAATGACAGGTAATGGTATAGTAATGTGCGTTTTACCCCACGTCGTGATATGCCATTCGTATGAGTCGCCAATATGTCCGAACACGATCTCTTTCACATTGACCGTATTCTCCTTCTGCTCCTGCGGGGTCACATCTTCCTGCTGTTCCTGTGCTAAGGCCGGCAGACTGGCTACCGCCATCAGGCAGAGCAGAAATATCGGAGCTACTATGTTACGCAACTGTTTCATTTTTATTCTTATTTTTCTTTTTCCGTTTCAGGTTCACTTCAAAGGAGAAGAAGAACCACGTTTCATATATCAGATACAGCAGATAGAACGAGATAAATGTCAGCAAGAAAGCTTTGGCTTCTTCGCGCACTGCCAGACAATAGATCAGCAGCAGAATCAGCGAAAGAATCATCTTCATCATTTTCATGGCCAGATAGAGCAGCAACATCTTCTGCGGAGCATGCCGCCGACACGCATCGAACATATAAATACTGAACAAACCGAAAATATAGAAATAAACCGGTATAAACGGATATCCTCCGAAATAATGCCCCGGCAGGGCAATATGCAAGATCAGTGCACCCGCCGCTCCGCTCAGTATCGCAAACAGCGTATTCAGCCCGATAAAATTCCGTTTAGTCTTACTAATGTTCACCATGTCATTGTGTTTTTCTGCTGTACGTATAATCTATCTCGTCTTTTCGCTACGAGACGCACACCGAAGCCGCCCCGTCACTCATTTCTACAAAACCACCCTGAATATCCAGTGTATGCTCCTCGTCGTCCATCGTAGTGTAAGCCAACGTTCCCGCTTTCAGCGATGAAACGATAGGCGCATGTCCCGGCAGGATAGAAAACGATCCTACCGTTCCCGGCAGTGTGACAATCTTCACTTCTCCGTCGAATACGCTCTTTTCGGGCGATACGATACTCAAATGCAGTTCTTTCATCCTATTCTTTTTTTATTTTTTCGCTTGTTCCAGCAATTTCTTGCCTTTCTCTATCGCTTCTTCAATGGTACCTACATTCAGGAATGCCTGTTCGGGGAGGTAGTCTACTTCACCGTCGAGAATCATTCTGAATCCTTTGATCGTATCTTCGATACCTACCATCACACCCGGAACGCCTGTAAACTGCTCGGCAACGGCAAACGGCTGTGAAAGGAAACGCTGCACACGGCGCGCACGGTTCACTACCAGCTTGTCTTCTTCCGAAAGTTCCTCCATACCGAGAATAGAGATAATATCCTGCAATTCCTTGTTGCGCTGCAAGATCTGTTTCACACGCTGCGCCACATCGTAGTGTTCCTGTCCCACGATGTGCGGGTCGAGGATACGGGAGGTAGAAGCCAACGGGTCGACAGCCGGATAAATACCCAGCTCCGTAATCTTACGGTCGAGCACGGTAGTCGCGTCCAGATGGCTGAAAGTCGTTGCAGGAGCAGGGTCCGTCAAGTCGTCCGCAGGCACGTACACCGCCTGTACGGAGGTGATAGAGCCTTTTCGGGTAGAAGTGATACGTTCCTGCATCGCACCCATTTCCGTGGCAAGCGTCGGCTGATAACCAACGGCGGAAGGCATACGTCCCAACAGAGCCGAAACTTCCGAACCTGCCTGCGTGAAACGGAAAATATTATCAATAAAGAACAGGATATCACGTTTCTCGCCCTCCTTACCGGCATCACGGAAAGACTCCGCCACCGTCAGTCCGGACAATGCCACAGAAGCACGTGCGCCCGGAGGTTCGTTCATCTGACCGAAAATCAAGGATACCTGCGACTTTTCCAGTTCGTTATAGTCTACTTTTGAAAGATCCCAGTCTCCCTTCTCCATACTTTCCTTGAAAGCCTCGCCGTAGCGGATAACGCCCGACTCGATCATTTCACGCAGCAAGTCGTTACCTTCACGGGTACGCTCGCCTACTCCGGCAAATACGGAGAATCCGTTATGTTTCTTGGCAATATTATTGATAAGTTCCTGGATAAGCACTGTCTTTCCTACACCGGCACCGCCAAAGAGTCCGATTTTACCACCTTTGGCATACGGTTCGAGCAGGTCGATTACTTTGATACCAGTGAAGAGTACTTCTTGCACAGTTGTCAAATCTTCAAATTTGGGAGGGTCACGGTGGATGGAATAGGCACCTGTACGATCGAGAGCCTTCATGCCGTCGATAGAGTCACCCACTACGTTCATCAGTCGTCCTTTAATCTGTTCGCCTATCGGCATCGTGATCGGGCCTCCGGTGGGATACACCTTCATGCCGCGCTGTAGTCCGTCGGTACTGTCCATAGCCACGGTACGAACCGTATTTTCGCCGATGTGTTGCTGAACTTCTACAACCAGTATTTTGCCGTTTGGCCTCTTTATCTCCAGTGCGTCGTGAATGCTTGGCAGCATTAACTCTGCATCCGAGCCTTCAAAGTACACGTCAACCACAGGACCGATTACCTGTGAGATATGTCCGATAATCTGTGACATAAGCAATCTTTATTTATATTATTCTTTCTTTTCCTATCGAATTTAGTAGCATGACAAGGAACGTTTCGCGTTTTATCTACTTTAATCTATTATACTAAACAGTTAAATTTAGCTTTTGTTCAATCACGCCCTATTTCTTTTTAACATTTTCTTTTTTACAACTGCTTTCCACGTTTTACAGATGTTTTACAGGCATTCTACAACCGCTTTGCAGGCGTTTCAAAGAAATGGTTAAATAAACAACTGCGCAAATGTAGAAACAAATTGGCATCGTTGTTCTTCCTTTTTCATTATTTGTCGTTCAATAACACTTATTAGACCAACAATGGCTACAAACACACCAATACAGACCTGTTTCAATTACGATTACACAGAAAAACACGACTGTTGCTTATAAAATATCAGAAAACTACATTTTACCCCTTAGTTTTCTTCTTCAACGGTTATATTCAAACACTTATAGAAGAGATAAAATAGTAGCGCAGACAACTAGTTTTGTGTTCGAGCACAAAAGAAAAACAGCCATTCACGAAGCTTTCCTGACAGTAAACGATTTCAGCCTTCCTCTTCCCTTTTTTCTATTCTTCCTTAACAAAGATAAAAAGTGCATTTGGGGAAAGCTAATTTAAACCATGTGCTATTGTATGTATGGCAAGCCGGCAAGAGGGTACGTTACTTCAAGAATTTTGCCGCATTGGGAAGAAATGGAAGAAGATAAATAAGCATAAAGTATTCTATGTGATAAAAAAAGAAGAAATTTGCAGCGTTATTAATCCTAAAAATTATGGTAAAAAAAACCTTTTGGCTTTTGCCGAAAAAATCGGCAACTTTACGTTAAACGTAACGATGGTAGATGAAGCAGGTAATCCGTTGACAGCAGATGATATCTCTCAATGTCACCTATCCGGATTCCCCATCTTATTTACTCAAAATGAATTACTTGAAGCACTTGCAAAAGAAATTTTCAAGCAACAGTTTATTTGGAAATCCGTACAGGAGAAAGACATCAAAGAGTGCAACAAAGAAGAACGGATCATCAAACAGATACCGTTGATGCCACGCTGTCCGGACTTGCTGAAACGGCTGTTCCATTGCATCGAAATCCGCGACGAACGCTCTCCGAAGCATGCCATAGCCTACAAGAGCTGTCTGGGAAAACTGGAGGAAATGGTGAAAGACCAATGGGACGATTGGAATAGAGAACAGTCAAAATAGTCGATGTGGTAAGAAAAACGAAAGTTGTATTTTTGCAGCCGGAAGCCCGTGATAACTACACCACCCGCTTCCGGCAACTAAAATATTTGATTTTAAATGAGAAAGTTCATGTACCAAGTGTCACTGTTTACCAACACTTGGAGTAAATCTTCCACAGCTATTTCCATAGAAGATTTTTTCGCAATGGTGCGCAACGGATATTGGAAAGTGCCCGTAGAAGGCCACCGCAATTGTTTGGCAAAAGACCGCAAACACGATGCACAAACCATCAAAGACAGCATGGCATGCGTCATCCCCGCAGGCGTATGCCACAAGGGACACGCAAAAAACAACCTTACCTCCCTATCACTCGCACTCTGCATCGACATCGACCATACGGACGAACAGACAAAGGATATTTTCGTACGTGCCTGCCTCCTCGAATATGTGCTGGGAGCGTTTATCAGCATTTCCGGACGTGGGGTAAAGCTGTTTATTCGTATAGAAATCGACGGAGCAAATGATTATCCTGCCATTTACGAAGCAACGGCAAAGCTCGTTTCCATCGTTCTCGGTGTAGAGACTGACGGAAAATGCAAGGATATCACTCATCCTTGTTTCGGTTCCTACGACCCGGAAGCATACTACAACGGTGACGCGAAGGCCGTCAACGGCTTTCTGCCGAACGGTGCGCTCACTCCACGCATCACCCACACTCCCGACACTTCCAGTTCTGACACCACCTATACTCCCGTCTCTTTCTCCAACGGACATCCGCCTGCAAAGGCGGGCAACCGGATTTCTGCCGTTCCCTTCGTACAGTCATACCTCACCCTCTACCCTGCCGCAACGGGCGACCGGAACGGAACCGTTTTCCGGCTCAGTTGCGCTGCCTGCAAACGCGGCATCGAACGTAACGAACTGACCACCGAATTGGTTCGCACCCTGGAAGAAGACAACTTCCGCGAATCCGAAATCGCACGTACTGTAAAATCAGCTTACCAGAATGTAATGACTGCGGAAGAGACGGAAAGTTTCGAAAATCCTCCGTCAAATTCCAGTAAAGTCCAAAAGTCCCCTATAGGATTTTCAGAAAACGAAAATCCGGCAGAAAAGGAGGATGAAATCATCGGAGAAGAGCTCAGAGAACATACTCCGACCTTTCCTGGCGAAATTTACGATTTCATTCCCGCCATCTTTAAAGAGTGCGTCTCCATCGCAAGAGACGAGCGTGAAAGGGACGGACTATTGTTGTCATGCATTACCACTATAAGCAGTATGCTCCCCAGCGTAAACATCCGCTACAACCGACGGAATTATCAGCCGAACATCTACTGCATCGTCGTAGCTTCCTCCGGTGCCAACAAGAATCTCATCGGCTACGGAATCCGCCTGCACAAGCACTACTGTGAGTATTGGGAGAAGCAAAGCCTGAAGATCGAAAAGGAATACAAGAAAGCACTCAGAGACTACACCCTCTCCTTGCAGGCGGCACGCAAAAAGAATACTGCCGCCACTAACCTGCCGGACGAACCGGAGGAACCGAAGCTGGCATTTCCGCTTATCCCTGCCGACATCAGCCGGGCGCAGCTCATCACTCACCTCATCAACAACCAAAGTTGTTCTTCCCTGCTCACCAGTACCGAAGCCAGCAGCGTCAGCACAGCCCGCAACCAAGATTACGGGCACTTCGACGACATCCTCTGCAAGGCATTCGAGCACGAGCTGATCAGTTCGTCTTACAAGATCAACGGACGACATCCGCTGAAAGTCGAATATCCCTCCCTGTCGGCCTTTCTCACCGGCACTCCCTCCAGTCTCATTCTATTCATCCCAACCATGGAGACAGGACTGTACAACCGCTTTCTGATCAATACCTTCAGACTTCCGGCGGCATGGCAGGATGTGTTTGCAGAGGAAAAGGTGCGTGCAGACGATCTCTTTAACGAATTGTCCATGCGCTTCGCACAGATGGCTTTATTCCTGAAAGATTCTCCTACGGAAGTAAAGCTGACAGATACACAGAAAAGAGAGTTCAACCGGGTTTTCACACAACTGCTCAAAGATACGGACCTGCTAGGTAATGATGACCTGCTGGGTGTGGTGAAACGTTATGGAGTGATAACGGCACGCATCTGCTGCATTTTCTCCGCCATCGACAAAGCAACCATGAGAATGGAAGTGCCCGAAATATACTGCTCGGACGAGCATTTCAAAGCGGCGCTCGCCATCGTGCTGTGTTGCTTCGAACATAGCAAACTGGTCAGTACTTCGGTAAAAAGCTCTGCCGAAGATACAAAACCGCTACAATCGCCCGATAATCTCTCGCGACTTCTGGCGAAACTCAAAAAGAGTTTTTCAGCCCAAGAAGCATGTACTTCGGGAGAGGAATTGAACCTCTCAAGAAGCACCGTTTATTACTTATTAAACAAAGGCATTAAAGCAGGGAGAATCAGCAAATTAGCTCACGGTTCGTATATTCTGAAAATCTAATATGGATTTTCCGGACTTTACTGGACTTTGAAATAAGCCCTATCAGCAAATCAGGATTAGCTATTAGCAAAAACAAATTAGCTAATAGCTAATCGAAATATGCTAATAGCTAATTTATTTTCCTCCTTGCAGACGGATGACTCATCGAAAAACAAATTCACGGCTCATCGAGAAACTTCACGATCAGCCTGACCTGCCTGGTACTATAAGCATGATCGTTTTTCCCTTCCCCACCGCTATACATGGCATCATTAAGTTCTTTATTATTCCTGATCCATCCCCGTAGTTTCTGCATGGCATAAATCAATGGCAAATGTGGATTGTATTTATGAGCCAGCTCCGACTTCAAATACGGACGAATGACAAACGGCTCTTCTTCCGCCTCTTCTCTTTCTGTTTTCATATCGTTGTTATTAAGTTCTTTCGTACTCCAAATATACTAAAACATATTCGCGCACACAAGGAAACAAGTAAAATAAAATCAATTGGAAACAAAGTAAATACGATCTGCATAAAAGTAACACAAAGTACGATAAAGTACATACAACTACCCCGAAAAATCAGAGTATCTTTGACACATCGAAAGAAAGAAACAGAGCTCATTCTCTCTCCCGACACTGATTGTCAAAACAACAATCTGTAATCATTAATTTATAAACTTTAATTTATCATCATGGCAATACCATTTAAAAGAGTGGGTCGCAAAGACCCGAGAAAAATTGACGGGGTGCTGAAGTACCACCCCCAACTGGTGACGATGGGGCAAAGTGTAGACCTCGACAGCATCGCCTACATCATGAAAGACAAGAGTTCCCTCTCTCTGGGCGATATCCAAAGCGTACTGACCAACTATGTGGAAGCAATGCGGGCGGCGCTCTTCGACGGAAAATCAGTTAATATCAGAGACTTCGGCGTATTCAGCCTCTCTGCCCATACGTCGGGAGCAACCACCAAAGAAGACTGTACGGTGAAGAATATCAAGTCTATACAAATCAACTTCCGTCCTTCCAGCAGCGTCCGTCCCAACCTGACGTCCACCCGTGCCGGTGACAAGATCGAGTTTCTCGACCTCGAAGCTCCGAAAAAGAAGAAAGGTGACGGATCAGGCGAAGACAACAAACCCGGCGGCGGTGGAAACGAAGGTGGCGGAGGCGACGAGGAAGCTCCGGACCCAACCGTATAGCGGCAGCAGGTCATGAACCGTACAACAGGCATGAGAAAGATCAGTCTGATCGTGATTCACTGTTCCGCCACCCGTGAAGACAAGGAACTGACAGCCTTTGATCTGGACACGATGCACCGCCGCCGTGGTTTCAACGGAACAGGCTATCACTACTATATCCGCAAGGACGGCACAACACTTCTCACCCGCCCTATTGAGCGAATCGGAGCGCATGTACGCGGATTTAATGCGGAGAGTATCGGAATTTGCTACGAAGGCGGGCTGGACTGCCGGGGACGCCCGGCAGATACCCGGACGCCGGAACAGCGGGCAGCACTCCGGCTGCTGGTACATCAGTTGCAAGCGAAATTTCCCGGTTGCCGGGTGTGCGGTCATCGTGACTTGTCACCGGACCGTAACGGGAATGGAGAAATCGAACCGGAAGAGTGGATCAAAGCGTGTCCATGCTTTGAGGTAAAGGAGGAAAGTTTTCAGGAGCAACCAAGCATTTAGTAATGATTCACTTAGTAATCAATCATTTTAAGAGTCGGAAAGGAGGTGTGTAAAGTTATGGCAGTCAAGAGATCCCTTTGGGATACCATTTTGAAAGTAGTCATCGCAGTAGCTTCGGCAGTGCTGGGAGCGTTGGGCGGTAATGCGATCAATCTGTAAGACCAGAGAAATAACAATGTTATAAACGTGAGAGAGAGGATGCAGTTTCAGACTTCTGCCCTCTCTCTTTTTTTATATCCAAGTACAGTATAAACGTTGATATTCTTCCTGAAAAAAGGAGTTAGATTCAGAAGTAGTAACGCAACCCGCCCAGCAGATTAAAGCGGGTGATTCCACAACGTTCATCTTCTTTCAGCAGCATCCAGTCCTGCTTGGGCATACTGCCGCTAACCCCGTTCAGGGTCAGACCGAGCCCCCAATTGGCGGAAAGCATATACTCCACTCCCACCATGGCATGAAAACCGAATCCGGCAGCATTGTAGAGGGGATCATGATAAAGGAAAACACCCATTCCAAGCCCCGATTTTAAGATCCATCTGTCGAACTTCGAGCGGCCTACCCACTCCGGAGCTATATAAGAAAGCGTCATGTCTCCTCCATCGGAAAAAGACTTTCTGAAACCGGAATATTGCAGTCCGATTCCCATACCGTTGCTCCACGTATATTCGTAGCCGAACTTCCACTCGATTCCTCCTTTCGAGTCTAAGGCCGCACCGTTGACATCGTACATCTTGCTGGTCACCCAACCATACCCGAAGCTCGCTTCGAACGTGTTGGCGGGTGCTCTCCGCTTTTCCTTTTCTTCTCTCACAGCCACCCGGCCAAGATCGATCATGTCTTGCACAGGATTTCCTTCGGTAGCATTCACCTTCGTATCCGTCAGGTGAAGCATTAAAGCGTTGATTTGATGGCAGGAACTTCCCCAAAAAGAAGGTTTCACATGTTCGGTAATGGCGAGCCCGTTTCCACCGTTCTTTCCGGTGGCTTCTTGTGCCAGACGCAGCACTTGATCGTATCGGCAATTTCTAGATGTACCCCGGTCTACAACAGAAACACTTCCGAGTGTTTCGGCTGTGTTGGGAACTGTATCTCCCGGTTCGATGACATAAACCGAATCTGCCGGAACGGGATTCGGATAGGTTCTTACAATATGAGTGACCACTTTAGGCGAACAGGAAGTCAGTAATAGAATAGCAGTAACTGCTAATAGTTTAGTCTCTTTCATGTTTTTCATTATTAGCTATATAAAGGAATATAATAAGAGAGAGAATCAAAAGCAAAAGGATAGTGAATTTTGCTTTTGACCCACTCTTGTTTGTTTTATTTAGTATACTTCTACCTTCCCCGCAATTCGTTTCGCTTTATCACGCAACGCATCCAGATCGGCGTTCAGCGGCGCATAGCAAAGCACGACTCCCATACGGCGGTTGACACGGGTAAACGGTTTGCCGAAGATGCGCAGATAAGTGTCTTCTTCTTTCGTTACTTCTTCCATGCCACGATATTGGGGACGTTCCTGGCTCGCAATCGGAGAAAGGATGACGGCACTTGCACCGATCCGTTCCTGCTTGATGCCGGGGATAGGCAAACCGAGCACGGCGCGCAGGTGAAGTTCAAACTCATTCAGGTTCTGTGTTCCTGCCAATGTTACCATACCGGTATCATGCGGACGCGGAGAAAGTTCAGAGAAGTAGACCCCGTTTTCGTGACTCAGGAAGAACTCTACTCCCCAAAGTCCGGCACCTGTCAGGGCACGGGTTACTTTTTCAGCCATTTCTTCGGCTTCTTTCAAATGTGCAGGGTCGATGTGTGCCGGTTGGAAGCTCTCGCGGTAGTCTCCCCCTTTCTGTACGTGCCCGATGGGAGGACAAAACAGTGTAGGTCCGTTTTTCTGCGTAACTGTAAGCAGAGTGATTTCGCTGTCGAACTTGATAAATTCTTCGATAATCAATTCGCGGATATCACCACGGCTACCGCTGCATCCGTATTCCCAGGCATGTTCAAGTTCATCGGCACTCTTGACAAGGGACTGTCCTTTGCCGGAAGAAGACATCAACGGTTTAACAACGCAAGGGAAACCGATTTTAGCGGCTGCCGCTTTCAGCTCGTCCAGTGTCTTGGCATAGAAATATCTGGCTGTTTTCAGTCCGAGTTCCTTAGCGGCAAGGTCGCGTATTGCCTTACGGTTCATCGTAAAGTTGACAGCACGGGCACTGGGCACTACCTGGATACCTTCCTTTTCGAAATCATACAAGCGTTCCGTACGAATGGCCTCAATCTCCGGAACGATGATATCCGGATGATGCTTTTCTACAACACGTTCCAATTCTTCACCGTTCAGCATGTCGAATACTTCAAATTCATCGGCAACTTGCATAGCAGGTGCTCCGGCATAAGAGTCACAAGCAATGATATACTGACCTTTGCGCTGTGCAGAGATCACAAATTCCTTTCCTAATTCTCCGGAACCGAGCAACAGTATTTTCTTCATTATTTTGAGTGTTTTATGTTAGTGATGCAAAATTAGTATATTTCTTTTTATTAATGACGCACCTTCGGATATTTATTGTGAAAACGGAAACCGAGTCCGAGCATCAGATAGTTAGGTGTCTGGAAGTCCTGCAAATTATATCCGATGTGAAGAAAGGAGCTGCGGGTGATGTCTATTTTCAATGCAAGAATCTGATAAAAGCCTCTCATATCTCCACGACTGAGCACATTGGCTCCCATGCCGACCCCAATCGTAAAATAAGGCATCACATACTCTGCACGCGCCGAAAGTCCCAAAGCCAATTGGTGCTGAATGCCCGGTTTCAGAAACTCACGGGTAGAGCTGCCGCTCCCATATTCTTCTCTGTATACATTGGCACTGCCATCATAGACACCGTCCAGCGAAGCACCTACACGCAACTTATAACTCAGGTTATACATCGGAGCAAAATTGAATCCGGCAACCGGATATGCATTGGGAGACGCTATCTGCTTCTCGCCTACCCACACGCCTTTCCGACGCCATGACCCGAACAGCACGACATCATAACTGATGTGACGGGGAAAACGGGTAACAACAGGCTGACAAAACGGTTTTGAAAGGTCTTCTTCCGTACGGTTGAAATTGTAAACGACTCCGATCTTAGCTCCGGTAGTATTGATTCCCGCATTCGGATATTTAGTGTTGCCATTGGAGAAATGAGTGAAATCACCTCCGACTATAAGATCGAAATAACGGGAAAACGCCCAATTCACATACACTCCGGCATTGATATAGGCATTCATCCGTGACCCGACAGCACCATTATAGGTGTTATAGTAATTGTCATAAGGCTTCCATCCGGCGGACAGACCGAAATTCCACTCATAATTGAGCGAGACACGGGAGGAGAAACGAGCGATCCGGGCGCCTTGAAATACATAGAAAGAGAAAGGATCGCCCAACTGTTTCTTATCGCCAAAAGTCGAAAAAGATACACCGACGCCTTGATAAGCTCCACCGTAAATACGGTCGGCACAAGTGTTGGGACGAAACTTGAACGAGTACTTCAGATGAGCGGCAAACGATGCCTGAACCGGCTTCCAACGCTCGTTCTCTCCTTGCAGGAAAGGATTGGTAGGAAATACATATTGCGGACGGGCCTCTATCCCCAAACGATGGATGAAACGATGCGGGATGTATACTCCGGCACTTCCCACGTTTTCCGTGAGTTCCGGATATCTTGAATAACTTCCGCTGCGCAAAAGGTTTTCAGCATATCCGGATGGGTGCGGTACACTGTCACAGGAAGTTCCTTGCTCTGCCAGAACAACTTCCGGCAGGCAAAACATAACGGAGCAAAGAACGATGGCTTTCCATCTCTCAATCGCGTTTCTCATAGTGTCGACATATTAGTCTCCGGGGCCTCCTGACAGTTTCATAAATCAAGCGTTTCAATAAATTTGGCAACATGATAACCATCCATCAGTCCGTGATGACAAGTGACGGAAATGGGAAGCATCAGTTTCTCGCCTTCCCGAAAGTATTTTCCGGTAGATATTTTGGGGACACTATCACCCGAACGCATATTTGTGGGGTGCTTCATGTCGGTAAAGGCCAGCCAGGGAACAGCTGAGTAATGAATGGCATTGGGATGGAAAGTACCTCCTTTATTGAGCCCGGTGGTACCTTGCAGCCTCTCCATTTCGGCTTTTGCCTTGCGAATAAAAGTGAGTTCATCCGGATCGTACTCAAAGGCGGCAAAAGAGAACGTGTGATCGGCACGCCCTACCGTCGCTTCGGGAAGCAGACTGTCATAGCAGACCACTTTGTCTCCTTCGATACGGTAACGGAATTCTTCGACTTTGCTTGCGGCAGTGATAATACGATGTAGTAGTAAAAGGGAGAAGGAAACGCCTTTTGCTTTTGCCTCCTCATAAGAACGGGTGCAGTCTACATGGACCGTCACTCCGAAAAAGGGATCATCGAATGCGCTGAAATGCTCAAAATGCTCTTTTCTGTTCCATGTAGCAAGGTCGATGATCTTTTCTATCTGATTCATCCTAAACACTCTTTAAAATTATGTTGCAATTAGATTTAGGCACGGATTACGCGGATTACACGGATAAAGAGTTGGGTTCTATATAAAAATAGGATCATAAAAGAAATCCGTGTAATCCGCGTAATCCGTGCCTAACTACATATTTCATCAGTCAAACGCGGTATCTTCTTACTGATGCTGTTCACGCAACAGGTCGTTCACTGTCTTCACCGGATTGAAAGTGGTCAGAGGGACTTCTACGAATACGGTATTCCAGTCGCTCATAGCACCATTCCACAAACCGGGGAGTTCTAGAGCTTTCAGGTCTTTTCCGTTCTTCGATTTATAAGAGATGAAGCCTGTCGCTTTATCTACATATTTCACCAGATCGAACTTGTGACCTTTATAGTCACGTACGGCACAAACCAAGTCTACCGGATTGAAGTGCGTACCCTTTTCGAACATTTCCTTTTTGGCAGGATCGTTCATATCGATCTGAGAGCTTTCGAGGATTTGCAGGGAGATAGTTCCGTCGCTGTTATAAGCAAGGAACGGACCGCCACCCGGCTCGCCTACATTCTTCACCATACCGCATACACGCATCGGACGGTTCAGTTTGCTCTTCAGGTAGATCACCAGTTCGGCATCTTCGAGGTTCTTCGTTTCGGGATTCTTGCAGAAAAGTTGTTTTTGCAGGAACTGGAGAATTTCCATGATTTGCTCATGTGTATACTTTCCACTGTCGAGCAATTCGAGGTATTCGAATGCCTTCTTCTGCAAGGACACGAGTACGCCGGCAATCAGTTTCTTATAAGTAATGGTGTCGGCTTTCAGTTTATCGGGTACTACGTTGTCGATATTCTTGATGAAGATAATGTCGGCATCGAGATCGTTAAGGTTCTCGATCAGCGCACCGTGACCACCCGGACGGAACAGGAGTTTGCCGTTGTCACGGAACGGTTGGTTATCCATATCGGCGGCGATGGTATCGGTATTCGGTTTCTGCTCGGAGAAGGTAATGTAATAGTCTACTCCATAACGTTTGCCGAATGCCGCGGCTTTCTCTTCCACCAGTTTCTTGAAGAGTTCACGGTGTTCGGTAGAAACGGTGAAGTGTACATTGACTTTGCCACTCTTTCCGGCTGCATACATAGCACCTTCGGCAAGGTGTTCTTCAAGCGGAGTACGTGAACCTTCGGGATATTTATGGAATTTGAGCAGACCTTTCGGAAGTGCTCCGTAGTTGAGTCCGGCAGTTTCGAGAAGGGCAGCTACTACAGCTTTGTAATTACCTTCTTCCATCAATCCCGGAATATCTTTTCCGGCTGTACGCTGACAAGCTACATTCAAGTCGTCATAGAAAGCAAAATCCTTGATTCCGTCGAAGAATGCCTGCTCAAACTTTGTAGTAGGTTTGTCATACTCTGCGGACAGAAACTCGAACAGATTCTTGAACATACGACTGGCAGCGCCCGAAGCAGGAACAAACTTCACGATGATCTTATCCGTATTTTTATAAGCATCCCATGCAGCCAGATATACTTTTTGTTCTTCTGCGTCAGGAGCCAATATGCCTTTTTCTATGGAAGCGGCAGCATCCAGTTTCAAATAAGGAAAACCTGTCTGGAAGCAAGCCAGCTGTTCTGCTATCTGCGCTTCCGTGATGCCTTTCTTGGCAAGCAACTCTTTGTCCTGTGTCGTTATCATAATATCTATTTTTATTAATTGATGCCCAAAAATACAAAATGTTATTTACTTCTTGCCGAATAACCGGGAAAAAAAGTAATTTTACGTCGAATTAACAAGATTGAATATGGACGACTTTTTTACATCAGAGGAAAAGAAGGAGCTTTTTTCACTCTACAGGCATCTGTTGCAATCTGCCGGAGATACGATTTTCTGGAAGGATTGCCAAAAATTAAAGAAACATCTTATCAAAGCTGCCCAATGTAACGGGCTGCAACGCAATAACTTCGGGATGAATCCCGTCATCAGAGATTTACAAACGGCGGTTATCGTAGCCGAAGAAATCGGAATGAAAGGTTCGTGTCTCATCGGCATTATGCTTCACGAAATCGTGAAGGCACATATCCTGTCGATTGAGGATGTGAATGCCGAATATGGCGAAGATGTAGGCAGTATCATCAAAGGACTGGTGAAAACAAACGAACTGTACTCCAAAAGTCCGGCGATTGAATCGGAAAACTTCCGCAATCTCCTGCTCTCTTTTGCCGAAGATATGCGCGTCATTCTGATCATGATTGCAGACCGTGTGAACGTGATGCGCCAGATCAAGGATACAGGCAACGAAGAAGACCGGGTAAAGGTGGCGAACGAAGCAGCTTACCTGTATGCTCCGCTGGCACACAAGCTGGGACTTTACAAGCTGAAATCGGAACTGGAAGACTTGTCGCTGAAATATACACAGCGGGAAACTTACTATTATATAAAGGAGAAGCTCAACGAAACGAAGGCTTCCCGTGATAAGTATATCGCCTCCTTTATCGACCCTATCCAGAAGAAGGTAAAGGAAGCCGGATTGAAGTTCGACATCAAAGGACGTACCAAATCGATTCATTCCATCTGGAACAAGATTCAGAAACAGAAGACTCCGTTCGAAGGAATTTATGACTTGTTCGCTATCCGTATCATTCTGGATTCCGAACCGGACCCGGCTAAAGAGAAGCAGGAATGCTGGCAGGTATACTCTATCGTTACAGATATGTATCAGCCCAATCCAAAACGTCTGCGGGACTGGCTTTCAATTCCGAAAAGCAACGGTTACGAATCGTTGCATATCACTGTGATGGGGCCGGAAGGCAGATGGGTGGAAGTACAGATTCGTACCCGGCGAATGGATGAGATCGCAGAACGGGGACTCGCCGCACACTGGAGATACAAAGGCATCAAAGGTGAAACAGGACTGGACGAATGGCTGACTTCAGTACGCGAAGCTCTTGAAAATGCAGATAACGACTCTTTGAAAGTGATGGACCAGTTTAAAATGGACCTTTACGAAGATGAAGTATTCGTATTCACACCGAAAGGAGACTTGTTCAAGCTTGCCAAAGGGGCTACCGTACTCGATTTCGCTTTCCATATTCATAGTAAACTGGGATGCAAGTGTATCGGAGCAAAAGTAAACGGCAAGAACGTACAGTTAAAGCAGAAACTGAACAGCGGTGATCAGGTGGAAATCATGACGTCGAATACCCAGACTCCGAAGCAGGACTGGCTGAACATCGTGACGACTTCCAAAGCCCGCACCAAGATACGTCAGGCACTTAAGGAGATGGTAGCACGCCAGCACGATTTCGCCAAAGAGACATTGGAACGGAAGTTCAAAAACCGGAAGATGGAGTATGACGAAGCTACAATGATGCGTCTTATCAAGCGTCTGGGCTTCAAAAATGTGACAGAGTTTTATCAGAAGATTGCAGATGAGACACTGGATGTCAACGATATTCTGGATAAATACCTTGAACAGCAGAGACGGGACAATGACACGCATGATGAGATCGTTTATCGCAGTGCCGAAGGATATAATTTGCAGACAACACAAGAAGAGGTCACCTCCAAAGAGGATGTGCTTGTCATCGATCAGAATCTGAAAGGACTGGAATTTAAACTTGCCAAATGCTGCAATCCGATTTACGGAGATGATGTATTCGGATTTGTGACAGTAAGCGGAGGTATCAAAATTCATCGGGCGGACTGTCCGAATGCCAATCAGATGCGCGAACGGTTCGGATACCGGATTGTAAAAGCACGTTGGGCAGGAAAATCAGTCGGCACACAGTATCCTATCACACTGCGTGTGGTAGGTCACGATGATATTGGGATTGTTACCAATATTACTTCTATCATTTCTAAAGAGAATGGAATCAGTCTGCGATCCATCGGAATCGATTCCAACGACGGATTATTCTCCGGAACACTAACGGTAATGGTAGGTGATACCGGACGACTGGAAGCACTCATCAAGAAGTTGAGGACAGTGAAAGGAGTAAAACAGGTAAGCAGAAACTAAAAAAATGAAGAATGAGGAATGAAGAATGGGCTGCGCTATTATGCTGCAAAGTAATTCTTCATTCTTCATTTAAATCATCTTACTTTCTTGTTCTTATAATAAGGATAAGTAACCAGTATAAAGAAAATCAAAGCGATCACAGCTACTACTTGTCCGGTATAAAGCATCTTATCTGCTTCCAGATCGAAATAGCACGCAACGGCTATTCCGGATGAGAATCCGACTTCGCTGGCCAACAGATGAGTGGTATTTGCCGTACCTCGCTGACAATGATGGGACAGCTTCACAAACATGACCAGAAACTCCGGCATCACCAGTCCCAAACCTAATCCAAGAAGGATGGAAGGAACACCTACCGGAAAACCGGAAGCCAACAGAGTGATAGCTACAATCTCCAGTATCATTCCTACAAGCACCAGCCGCCATGTCTTATCCTTCAGAACAAACAGACGTGCCAGCAACAAGGAGGCAAGGTATCCGGCTCCTGTACCGACAAAGAATGGGATGGGTATTCCTCTATTCCCCAGTACGAAATCGTTGAGGAAAGGATGTACGAGCGGAATCAACAATCCCGGTACGAAAGTAATCAGAATCATGTTGATAGCAGGTACCCATCCCCGCAACAGCAGGAAGCGGTCGAAGGAATAGAGCTTGGTAACGATCGGGGCACGGAAAGGCACATATACTCCGGCTACCATCAAAACACCTGCTATTCCGGTGATCACCGACACGGACAGCAGGTTTTTAAATGAATAGCTCTGATAGAGCCAGACACCCAGAACAACACCGATAATCATCCCCAGACGTGCCATCCAGGAAAAGCTGACATTTCCGGCACTGCGAAGTGTAGCGTTCGTTATATCAATGGCAAGTGTGATTCCTGCGGTGGTAGCAATTCCAAAAGCCAATCCTTGTACGGTGCTCAACAAGACAAGTTCCGTTACATTGGTCACAAAGGTATATCCTGCCGTTGCCGCTACCATCAGGGCAAAAGAGAACATACACATGTACTTACGCTTGTAGGCATCTACGAGATAAGCATGGAACGGACCGATAAGGAACATTCCCAATGTAAAAAAAAGAAAGATAACCCCTGTCTGTGCTACCGGTACCCCAAGACGGTCGGCCATCTCAACGGAAAGCACCGGAAACAGGATATACAAAGAGATAAACAACAGCAAATTAGCTACGCATATCCGCATAAAATGAACTGTCCACAATTTAACTGCCATATATTGTTTTAATATTGTTCCTTCTCGTTGGGGAAGTCGCAATTCTTCACGTCGGACACATAACGGCTGATCGCATCAGTCATCACTGTGTAAAGGTCTGCATACCGACGTAAGAAGCGGGGACGGAATCCATTGTTCATTCCAAGCATATCCTGGATGACCAACACTTGTCCGTCTACATGACCACCGGCACCAATACCGATAATAGGTATCGTCAATTCCGAAGCTACCCGTTCAGCCAAAGTTGCCGGAATCTTTTCGAGCACGATGGCAAAGCAACCTGCCTCTTCGAGAAGATGGGCATCGCGAATCAGCTTTTCAGCCTCGCTCTCGTCTTTGGCACGCACTGTATAAGTACCATATTTATTAATAGACTGAGGCATCAACCCCAAATGGCCCATCACCGGAATACCTGCGCTGATAATGCGTTTCACCGTACCGATGATTTCTTCTCCACCTTCCAGTTTCAAAGCATCGGCATGACTTTCCTTCATTATGCGGATGGCAGAAGCAAGACCTTCCATTTCGTTTCCCTGATAAGATCCGAAAGGCATATCGACTACGACCATAGCACGTTTTACGCCACGTACGACTGATTTTGCGTGATAAATCATCTGATCAAGAGTAATAGGCAATGTAGTCACGTTACCTGCCATTACATTAGAAGCGGAGTCGCCCACCAGAATCACATCCATTCCCGCACCATCTACGATTTGTGCCATCGTGTAATCATAAGAAGTAAGCATAGATATTCTTTCGCCTCTCTGTTTCATTTCAACCAAGCGATGAGTAGTCACCTTTCTTGTGTCATCTGATATATAACCAGCCATGTCTTTTCAAATTTTAAATTAATAATTAAAAGATAAAGAGCTTCTGACAACGCGAACGTTATCAAAAATTGGGGCAAAGTTATAACATTTCTTCCATAAGTGAGAAAGAAAACGAAAAAGAATCACTCAAGATAAAGACTCCGACAAAAAACAAAAGGAATTTTGAACTGTTTTTTCTCTATATGAATCAGGGGATTCATGATTCAAACCAAATAAAAAAGAGAATTGAAAATGAAAAAGGCATAAGCTGATGAGATAAGGCAGAGGTGCACGCAGATAGCATAAAGCATTACGTGCACTGCTGTATACTGATTTTCATCATTTGCGATGTATGGTCAGTAACCGTTCGAAGGTCATTTCCGAAAAGTCATCTATAATATAGTGTGCTTTTCCGGTAATAGCCTCTCTTGTATTGGTAGTGGCAAGACCGATAACGGTAGCACCGGAAGTCATTCCGGCTTGCAGACCGTGGAAGGAGTCTTCGAACACATAAGAGTTTTCAGGAGTAGCACCGAATATTTCCATACCGAGAAGGAAACAGTCGGGAGCCGGTTTGGAGCGGGCAAACATTTCTCCGGTCAGGATACGGTCTACCATTCCTTTAAATTCGGGATGGGCATTGTAAACGTTTTGCATCTTCTCTTCGTTGGAACTGGTGACTACAGCTATCTTCACCCCGTGATTCCGAAGATTGGCGATAAAGGCTTCCACACCGGAAATGTATTCATAAGACATGCTTTTCTCGAAGACATTGAGCCCGGCTGTAATCTCTTGCTGAGCCTCCGGCTGATCCGAGAAGTATTTGTCGTAAATCTGGGTCAGCGTCTGTCCCTTGATACGGCGTCCGAAGTCTTGTTCATTCAGATATTTACGCCCTTGTTCATCCCAGAAAACAGTGTACTGCGTTTCCGTATCCATGATGACACCATCGAAATCAAACAGTGCCGCAATTGTCTTTGTTGTATCCATACTTACTCTTTCTTTTTACCTAAAACGTTAAACCTTGTGTATTGAATTGTGCAAAGTTCCGAATAATCATCGAATCAGGCAAATAATTCGTACCTTTACCCCACTTAAAAAAACGTAACATTCGTTTTCATCCAACAATCCATACGAGCGCATGAGCAAAAACGATCCGCACATATTAGGAAAAGAAAGCATCGGTAAGCTACTGTTGCAATATTCCATTCCCGCCATCATTGGGATGACGATCACGTCTATTTATAATATTATCGACAGCATCTTCATCGGACACGGTGTGGGACCGATGGCTATTGCCGGATTAGCGGTCAGCTTTCCCCTGATGAATCTGGTAGTCGCTTTCTGTACGCTGGTATCTGCAGGCAGCTCTACCATTGCTTCTATCCGTCTGGGACAGAAGGATATGAAAGGAGCTACGGAAATCTTGTCGCACACACTGATGCTCTGCATCACGAATGCTTTTTTCTTCGGCATACTGTCTTTTATCTTTCTCGACAACATACTGATTTTCTTCGGAGCGAGTCCCGACACGCTCCCATACGCACGCAGCTTTATGCAAGTGATTCTGCTGGGAACTCCGATCACTTATACGATGATCGGTTTGAACAATGTGATGCGTGCTACCGGATATCCGAAGAAGGCGATGCTTACTTCGATGGTAACGGTAGTAGCCAATATCATCCTCGCTCCCATCTTTATATTTCATTTTGAATGGGGAATGCGAGGAGCCGCTACGGCAACGCTCATCTCACAGCTGATCGGTATGGTGTGGGTACTAAGCCACTTTTGCAAGAAGGAGAGCACGGTTCATTTTGAGGGAAAGATCTGGAAGGTAAAACGAAGAATTGTAGAAAGTATTTTCGCTATCGGCATGTCTCCCTTCCTGATGAATGTTTGCGCTTGTGCTATCGTTATCATAATCAATAACAGCTTACAGGAATATGGAGGCGACATGGCTATCGGTGCTTACGGCATTATCAATCGCCTGTTGACACTCTACGTAATGATTGTGTTGGGACTGACTATGGGAATGCAACCCATTGTAGGCTACAACTTCGGAGCACAGAAGATAGACCGGGTAAAACAGACACTACGATTGGGAATTATCTCCGGTGTAGTGATTACCAGCAGTGGTTTTGTGATCTGCGAATTTTTCCCTCATGCGGTATCGGCACTTTTCACAGATAGTGATGAATTGATAAATCTGGCAGTAGAAGGAATCCGTCTGGCAGTACTTATGTTCCCGTTTGTGGGAGCACAAATTGTGATTGGCAACTTCTTCCAGAGCATCGGCAAGGCAAAAATCAGTATTTTCCTTTCGCTGACACGACAGTTGCTTTATCTGTTGCCTTGCTTGTTACTCTTCCCGCAATGGTGGGGCTTGAAAGGTGTCTGGATCAGTATGCCGGTATCGGATGCACTGGCGTTCGTCACTGCTGTTATCAGTCTGATGATTTATATAAAGAAGGTATCGAAGGAACATCCGATAGCAAATAAGGTAGCGGAATAAATCAAATTAACACTGCATCAGAAGATATATCATAATAAAAAATGTTCAGGCACGAATTAACACGTTTTCTAAAAGATGCATTCATCGCAGAAGCCGTATTAATCCGTGCCTGAAAGATAATAATATTCCTATATTTCTATTCGCTCTTGATACTATTTACCGGATTCTCATTGGCTATGTGCCATGCTTTCAGCACAACACAAACAACAATCAGCAATAAGACAAACAGCGCCGTACCTATAAACAATAACGGGTTCAGATAAATCTGTTCGGCAAACTGGTCAAGCCATGCCTTTCCTACGAAATAGGAAGCAATGATACCAATCAATATGGAGGATGCGGATACATACAGAATCTCGCGTATCAGCAGGCGCAAAATATGAGAGGCTTCGGCTCCATTCACTTTCCGGATAGCTATTTCTTTGCTTCGACGTTGAGTTTCATCATTCACATAGCCGATCAATCCCATAATTACAATCAGCAGAATAAAGCTTGAAGTAATCCAGACTGAATTACGGAAGCGATATACACTTTTATATATATCCTTTATCATACTGTCCACAGAACTGAAATGCATGGCTATATTCGGAAATGTCTTATCGGTAAACTCATTCAGACGTTTCAGATTATCATCATACGGCTCTTTCAAACGGACATCAAATACTTGATTGGCATTTTCTGATCCTATCAAGACAATAGGTGCCTGAGTTGAAAAGAAGCTATAATTGCGAACATCCCGAAAGACACCGACAATCGTACCCTCTATATCATTTAATTTCTTTCCTACTGCCCCATCTGTCCACTTCATCAAACGTACCAACTCTTCATTCACCAATAAATCTTCCTTTTTCTTAAGAGTGCTGCCTTCGATAATCTTTATTCCCATTACTTCGGGATAGTTATAACTGCAATAATTAAAGTTAAGTGTAGCGATTCTTTTACCGTCATTACTCATCAGTCCGCGTGTCCAGTATTGTCCGATTACTCCGTTTGTAGCAACAGCCACTCCTTCTACCATAGGCTGGCGACGCAGTTCATCGGTAACATGTTCTACGCTTTCTTTCGGCAACCATGTTCCTGCCTGAACCAATCCCGGAACGTTTATCCCCATATCACGGCTCATCAGATGGTTGTATTGCAAAAGCGTAACCAGCAGTAATCCCAAAACAAAAGAGACACCCGTGAACTGTATAAACAGTAACGAACGTTTCCAACCTGTCTTACCATCAGAATAACGGCGGAACACCTGTGTGACTGGTATGCGCGAAAACAACCGTCCCGGTATGCCACCCGCCAAAAGGAAAAGGATCACGATCGTAAGCAAAGGCACCCATAGTGTCTCCCATGTAAAAAGTGAAGACAGATGGACGGAAAGCAGGTCTTCGATTATTTCACGTGCATTGACTATCAGCAGAAGGCTGAGAAGTACAGATATGACAACAAGGATTCCTGTTTCCGCCAAAAACATGCCGAAGATATTTCCGGCACTGGCACCACTGCATTTATGCACACCCACCCCTTTGGCACGACGACTTAGGGTAGCAATAGATATCAGCATATAATTCATGATGGCGACAAAAAAGATAGCGAACCCCAAAAATCCATATATGACCAAGCGCTTCTGCACATCGGAAGATTCCACATGATACTTCACTAACGGGATGACATTGAAATCTAATTTCCAGTCGTCAAAACGGGCAGGCGTATATTTTTCGATTACCCGCTGGATCTTGTCATTCACTTTATCAATATCCGCAGCATCACGCAAGCGAAGAAAAGTGTAAAAGATATCATTTCCCTTCCAGCCATTGCCTCCCTGATATCCCCCATCCCGATGGATGGAAACAACAAAGTCATGAGTGAGCATCGTATTCTCCGGCACATCTCTGTACACACCACGAATCGTAAAATCATTTTGCCTGTCTGCTTTAAGAATTTTGCCGATAGGATCTGCATCTCCAAATGTTTCACGGGCAAAGTGTTCTGACACAAACACACTTCCCGGCATAATCATATCTTTCGGATTTCCTTTTAAGACAGGTATACCGAAAGTCTGGAAGAAACAAGTATCAGCGTATATATAGTTGATGTCCGATAATAATTTATCTTCATAATATATACTCATCCATTGTTCTGCGAGGACGCAACTGGCAAACTCAATTTCTTCGGGCATATCCTGCGCCAAAGTCGGTGCAACCACATCAAAAAGTGTATAATCAAAGTTGTCGCCGTCGTCTCCCATTTTCTCCCCCGTGCTAAGGTTAGTCGTCAGGCAACGTGCAATCGCCAGACGTTCCGATTCCGGATAGCAACGTTCATAACTCAATTCAAACACAATCTGCGAGAAGAGCAAAATGCCGATGGTAAGTCCCAGCGAAAGAGAAATTACCCTGATGATATTCGTGCCCCGTTCACGCAATAAAGTCCGGATGCTATAATAGATTTGTCTCATTGTCGTTTCGGTTTATGCTGTTACACTTGCCACTACACTTCCGTCGAACAGATGTATGGTACGGTGTGCGAAGCTCGCATCATGTTGTGAGTGAGTCACCATAATGATGGTGGTACCTTCTTTATTCAGTTCCGTCAGCAGATTCATTACCTCCGCTCCGTTCTTTGAATCCAGATTACCTGTTGGCTCATCGGCAAGGATAAGCTTCGGATTAGTCACTACCGCACGAGCGATAGCAACACGCTGCTGCTGACCACCGGACAGCTGTTGCGGAAAGTGTTTGGCCCGATGGCTGATATTCATCCTTTTCAAAATATCTTCCACCATACGGCGGCGCTCGGAGGATTTAATACCCAGATAAGTAAGCGGAAGCTCTACATTTTCGTAGACATTCAGTTCGTCTATCAAGTTGAAACTCTGGAATACAAAGCCTAATTTGCCTTTACGGACATGGGTACGCTCCTTCTCTTTCAATCCGGCAACTTCCTCTCCCATCAGCTGGTAAGAACCTTCTGTAGGGTTATCCAATAAACCCAGAATATTCAACAAAGTGGATTTTCCACAGCCCGAAGGCCCCATGATAGCAACAAACTCTCCTTGTTTAACTTCAAGGTTCACGTGATTTAATGCAACCGTCTCTACTTCAGTAGTACGAAATACTTTACTAATGTTTTCAATCTGTATCATTTTATTTCTTTATTATGTTGTTTCACTTTCTATTCTTTCTTTATTCGTTCTTTATACTGTTGACCGGATTCTCCGTATCAAACCTCTTTCACACCAAACGGTCACTAAGATAAACAATTACATAATAAATTTGTCTCATGCTTATTCCTATTTTTCATCATAATGCAATGCAGATAGCGTGCCACAATAGCAAGAGTATTCATTCACAACTATTTATATGTTTCGACAGTACTACCCATTGTCTAATAATTAGACACTCCCGTCTAATTATTAGACAGAAATCCTTCCTGTTTACTGTCCAACGGAAAGTATACATTTTCGCCCATTTATTGTTCTGTTTTTCCTATTTCCGACTTTAATGTATTTCAATGTCATCGGAAAACTCTATCTTCGCATCAAGTTTTCAATTAAATAAATCATTCTATTTATGGTAAACAAGAATTTGTACACTCTCCTGACCTGCCTGCTTCTGACAGGATGTGACCTGATAGACTATCATCCCTACGATGTACGTATCAGTGGAGAGACAGATGTAAATGCTCATAACATTGAACAAATAGAAGCTAAGTGTAAAGGAAAAACAACCATCCGTTTTATCACTATGGGAGATTCACAGCGATGGTATGACGAGACCGAAGACTTTGTAAAAGAGGTCAATAAGAGAGATGATATCGACTTTGTCATTCACGGAGGAGATATGAGTGACTTCGGACTGACCAAAGAATTTCTTTGGCAGCGGGATATCATGAACGGGCTAAAAGTTCCTTATGTCGCCCTTATCGGGAATCATGACTGTCTGGGCACCGGAGCAGAAACTTATCAGGCTGTTTTCGGACCAGCCAACTTCTCATTTATCGCAGGCAATGTAAAATTTGTCTGCCTCAATACCAATGCGCTGGAATACGATTATTCGGAACCTATTCCCAATTTCAGTTTTATGGAAGAGGAACTGACAGCCAGGGCTGATGAGTTTGAAAAAACCGTAGTCAGTATGCACGCGCATCCATTTGCAGACGTGTTCAATGATAATGTGGCAAAGCCATTCCAGTACTATGTCACCCAATATCCGGGACTACAGTTCTGCACGGCTGCCCACAATCACGGGTTCGATGACAGAGTCCTTTTCGATGATGATGTGCATTATATTGTCAGTGACTGCATGAAAAGTCGCAGTTATCTGGTATTTACTATAACCCCGGAAAAATACGAATATGAACTGGTTGAATACTAAATATATCATCCGCACAGGAGTGCTGACTACGCTCCTGCTCTTTCCCGGCCTGATATCGGCTACTTGCAAGACAGATACAATTATCAATAACTACAAACCTGACTCACTGAGACTGGTGATCAAGGCAGATTCCATTATAGCCTTTCACGAAGGCGATTCCGCCTTTACAATAGTCAAAGCAGACACAGTACTACCTTATGTACCGCAACCGGTTCTCCGTACCGGTTATGACAGACGTGTCCATCGCTTCCGCAGAAACTGGGAGCGGATTATCCCGACTCACTCTAAAATACAGTATGCGGGAAATATGGGATTAATCTCGTTCGGTACCGGATGGGATTACGGAAAACGAAATCAGTGGGAAACAGATTTACTGCTCGGATTCATCCCGAAGTATTCGTCCAAAAAGGCCAAAGTGACCATGACGCTGAAACAGAACTATATGCCTTGGAGCATCAATCTGGGAAAAGGATTCTCCACAGAACCTCTCGCCTGCGGATTGTATCTGAATACCGTGTTTGGCAACCAGTTCTGGGTAAGTGAGCCTGAACGTTATCCGAAGGGATACTACGGCTTTTCAAGCAAAGTGCGTATTCATGTTTTCCTGGGACAACGGTTGACTTATGATATTGACCCGAACCGCAGGTTTCTGGCAAAGTCCGTGACTTTCTTCTACGAGATAAGCACATGCGACCTTTACCTCATCAGCGCCGTAACGAATAGCTATCTCCGTCCCCGCGATTATCTAAGTTTATCATTCGGATTAAAGTTCCAATGGTTATAAATTCAAATCCGAATTTTGAATTATGAATTACTTTTTCGTAAGTTTGTAGCGTACAAACCAATTCGGACATGAGTAAATCAGGAACAATCATCATTGTAGACGATAACAAAGGAGTGCTGACTGCGGTACAAATCCTTTTAAAAAACTATTTTTCAAAGGTTGTCACGCTGTCATCACCGGTCACATTGACCACCGTGATACGGGAAGAGATGCCGGAAGTGGTACTATTGGATATGAATTTCACTTCGGGCATCAATACCGGCAATGAAGGATTGTTCTGGCTGCACGAAATAAAGAAAGTACGACCGGAACTTCCCGTCGTACTTTTTACCGCTTATGCAGATATTGATCTTGCCATCCGGGGCATAAAAGAAGGAGCTTCGGACTTTGTCGTCAAACCTTGGAACAATCAGAAACTGGTAGAAACATTGCAGGCTGCCGCCTCGTCCGCACAGCATGGACGAAAAACGGGAAACAAAAAGGAGCCTGTCAACACTCCGCCGATCTACTGGGGAGAAAGCAAACCGATGCAGCAGCTCCGAATGCTGATAGAGAAAGTAGCCACCACAGATGCCAATATCCTGATTACAGGTGAGAACGGAACAGGGAAGGAAATGCTTGCACGCGAAATTCATGCTCTTTCCAACCGCAGACAACAAGAAATGATCGCTGTGGACATGGGAGCGATCACTGAATCTTTATTTGAAAGCGAACTCTTCGGTCATGTAAAAGGCTCTTTCACTGATGCGCATGCCGACCGGACAGGAAAATTTGAGGCTGCCGATCACAGCACTTTGTTTCTGGATGAAATAGGGAACCTGCCCTATCATCTGCAAGCTAAACTGCTGACAGCTATCCAACGAAGAAGCATCGTACGGGTGGGAAGTAACACTCCGATTCCTATCGACATCCGCCTGATATGCGCTACCAACCGTAACCTGCAGGAAATGGTGGACCGGGAAGAATTTCGGGAAGACTTACTCTACCGAATCAACACCATTCATATCGAAATACCTCCTTTGCGGAAACGAAAAGAAGATATTATCCCGCTTGCCGAAAGATTTATCATCCGTTTCTGCAAACAATACGATAAGGAACCGATGAAATTCAGCCCGGCAGCCAAGGAAAAACTCATTGCGTACCCATGGTACGGGAATATCCGAGAGTTGGAACATGCCATCGAAAAGGTGGTCATCATTAACGACGGATTGCAAATTCCGGCGGAATTATTCCAGTTATCCACCCGAAAGACAGAAACTTCCGAAAAGGATATTTCCACACTGGAAGAGATGGAGATACAAATGATACGTAAAGCACTGGATGCCTGTGCAGGAAATCTTTCGGCAGTAGCTGTACAACTGGGAATTACCCGTCAGACTCTCTATAACAAGATGAAAAAGTTCGGATTATGAACCGGATTCTACAACAAGTAGCCAACCAATATTGGTTTAGGGTATCCCTGACGGTCATTTGCTGTCTGGCAACCGTTTGGTTTGGTGTGTATCAGTCTTATATCTGGCTCGGCATCAGTAGCTGTCTGCTGGTTTTAAGTATCATCTGGCAAGTCCGTCTTTATCGCCTGCACATCAAGCAGGTGCTTTTCATGATCGACGCTTTGGAGAATAATGACAGTGCCTTCCGCTTCCCCGAAGAGTCCGGCACTCCCGAAAGCAAACAGATCAACCGGGCACTCAATCGGGTGGGACGCATCTTATATAATGTAAAAGCAGAAACTGCCCAACAGGAAAAATACTACGAACTGATTCTTGATTTTGTCAGCACGGGGTTACTGGTGCTCAATGACAACGGAGCAGTCTATCAGAAGAACAAGGAGGCCCTCCGGCTTTTGGGACTCAATGTATTCACACATGTCCGGCAATTGAGTAAAGTAGACACCACGCTGATGGAGAAAATGGAGAACTGCCATCCCGGAGACAAATTACAGGTGGTGTTTCATAATGAACGGGGAACGGTCAATCTATCCATCCGTGTATCAGAAATCAATGTGCACAAGGAACATTTGCGTATCCTTGCGCTGAATGATATTAATATAGAACTGGACGAGAAAGAAATAGATTCATGGATTCGCCTGACCCGTGTACTGACTCACGAAATCATGAACTCCGTCACTCCTATCACCTCCCTCAGCGACACGCTCCTTTCGATGGTAGAGGACAAAGACGAAGAAATCAGCCACGGATTACAGACCATCAGTACAACGGGAAAAGGACTGCTTGCTTTCGTGGAATCCTACCGCAAATTCACACGGATACCGACTCCGGAGCCTTCATTGTTTTACTTAAAAGCATTCATCGAACGAATGGTAGAACTTGCCCGTCATCAGAATCCCTGTGACCATATCACATTCCATACGAAGATCGATCCAGCCGACCTGATTTTATATGCAGATGAAAATCTGATCTCACAAGTAGTCATTAACCTTCTGAAAAATGCGATTCAGGCAATCGGTAATCAGCCGGACGGACAAATCGATATTCAGGTATATTGCAATGAAACAGAAGAGGTACTGATTGAAATAAAGAATAACGGTCCCGTTATTCCGCCGGAAATTGCGGAACATATTTTTATCCCTTTCTTCACCACCAAAAAAGGAGGCAGCGGAATCGGACTTAGTATTTCACGTCAGATTATGCGGCTTTCCGGTGGAAGCCTCATCTTGCTGCCGGACAATAAGGAAACAAAATTCATATTAAAATTCAAATAACAGATAAGCTTATGACACCTGCACTCATCAATAACCCATTGTTCCGGGGAATCACTCCGGAAAAGTTATCCGCCAATCTGGAAGAGATCAGTTTTCATACCCGTTCTTATAAGAAAGGAGAAATTCTGGCACGACAGGGAGATGTGTGCAACCGTCTCATGATACTGACCAAAGGGAGTGTACGCGGCGAAATGATAGACTATTCCGGAAGACTCATCAAAGTAGAAGACATTGCCGCACCAAGGGCCCTTGCTCCTCTCTTCCTCTTCGGAGAAGAGAACCGTTTTCCGGTAGAAGTGACCGCTAACGAACTGACGGAAGTAATCGAAATCCCCAAATCGAGCGTACTGGAACTCTTCCGCAAGAACGAGCAGTTTCTGGAGAACTATATGAATCTATCTGCCAATTATGCCCGTACCTTGTCGGATAAACTTTTCTTTATGTCTTTCAAGACCATCCGGCAAAAGATAGCATCCTATCTGCTCCGGCTGCACAAACAACAGCAACAGCTGCAGATCACCTTCGACCGTTCGCAACAGGAGTTGAGCGATTACTTCGGTGTCTCCCGTCCCTCTCTGGCACGTGAGCTGTCACACATGCAGGATGACGGCCTGATCACAGCCGACCGCAAACAGATCACTATTTTACAGAAAGAACAGCTGATCCGGCTGATTCAATAACCAAGAATTTACTCCGGTTTCATTATAGCTAATCTAGTTTTCATTATAGCTAATCGGAATATGATTATAGCTAAAATAATTTAGCTCATAGCATCTGATTTTTTTTCGGCCAATGTAACATTGGTTACAAACTTACCTCAAACTTTCCCCCTACTTTTGCGTTCATATTCAAGAAGACTAATTAAAAACGTAAAAGTTATGAGTATGTTCTGTTATCAATGTCAAGAGACCGCAATGGGTACAGGTTGTACCTTAAAAGGAGTATGCGGAAAAACATCCGAAGTGGCTAACCTGCAAGATCTTTTGCTCTTTGTAGTACGTGGAATTGCTGTGTACAACGAACATCTGCGTCAGGAAGGACAACCTTCCGAACAGGCAGACAAATTTATCTACGATGCCCTGTTTATCACTATCACCAACGCCAATTTTGATAAAACGGCTATCATCAGAAAAATAAAAGAAGGATTGCTGCTGAAAAAAGAACTTGGCAGCAAAGTAACCATTGCCAATGCTCCCGACGAATGCCTATGGGATGGAAGTGAAGATGAGTTCGAAGAAAAAGCCAAGACAGTAGGAGTACTTCGCACACCCAACGAAGATATCCGCTCTCTGAAAGAACTTGTACATTACGGACTGAAAGGAATGGCAGCTTACGTTGAGCATGCGCATAATCTGGGACACGAATCATCAGAAATCTTTGCCTTTATGCAACACGCATTAGCCGAACTCACCCGCAATGATATTACGATGGAAGAACTGGTTCAACTTACACTGACCACAGGTAAACACGGAGTTTCCGCAATGGCTCTGCTGGATGCAGCCAACACAAGCAGCTACGGAAATCCGGAAATATCAGAAGTTAATCTCGGTGTGCGCAACAATCCGGGTATCCTTATCAGCGGCCATGACCTGAAGGATCTCGAAGAATTGCTGGAACAGACCGAAGGAACAGGGATAGACATCTATACCCACAGCGAAATGCTTCCGGCGCATTATTACCCTCAACTAAAAAAATACAAACATCTGGCAGGAAACTACGGAAACGCGTGGTGGAAACAGAAAGAAGAATTTGAAAGCTTCAACGGACCGATTTTGTTTACCAGCAACTGTATCGTTCCTCCACGTGCCAACGCTACTTACAAAGACCGTATCTATGTCACCGGAGCCTGCGGACTGGATGGTGCACACTATATCCCCGAACGTAAAGACGGAAAACCGAAAGATTTCTCCGCACTGATCGCACACGCCAAGCAATGTCAGCCGCCAACAGCGATTGAGAACGGAACACTGATCGGAGGATTTGCCCATGCACAAGTAGTAGCTCTGGCAGATAAGGTGGTAGAAGCCGTCAAAAGTGGAGCAATCCGCAAATTCTTCGTAATGGCAGGATGCGACGGACGCATGAAGAGCCGTGAATATTACACCGAATTTGCAGAGAAACTTCCGAAAGATACAGTGATCCTGACTGCCGGTTGCGCCAAATACAGATATAACAAACTGGCTTTAGGTGACATCAACGGCATCCCCCGTGTACTGGATGCAGGACAATGTAATGATAGCTATTCGTTGGCTGTCATCGCCTTGAAACTAAAAGAAATATTCGGATTGGACGACGTTAACAAACTTCCTATCGTATATAACATTGCTTGGTACGAGCAGAAAGCAGTAATCGTTTTGTTGGCATTGCTGGCACTGGGAGTGAAGAATATTCATCTGGGCCCTACTCTTCCGGCCTTCCTTTCACCGAACGTGAAAAATGTATTGATCGAACAATTCGGAATCGGTGGTATCAGTACTGTGGACGAAGATATCATGAAGTTCTTGTCATAAATGCAAGATTTACCAGCTAAACCTTAACTATTAAATATAAAAAGGCGCGAATTGCATCATCTGTGTAATCCGCGCCTAATAATTATTAATTAAAAGGCAGCATCAATCATCTTTCGGCAATATCAAATTGAGAAGAACTCCGACCAAAGCAGCCAGTCCGATACCGGACAATGAAAAGTCTCCCCAAGTGAGGACAGCCCCACCGATACCGACGGTCAGCGTCAGAGAAACAATGATAATATTCCTTGTACGACTCAAATCAATGCAGTTATTGACCAGATTACCAATTCCGGCACAGGCGATTGTTCCGAAAAGCAAAAGCATTATTCCTCCCAATACTGCACTCGGAATTGATTTCAGCAACGCACTGATTTTGCCGATGACGGAGAACAAGATAGCGGATATGGCTGCAATCCGGATAACTTGCGGATTCGTAATTTTCGTTAATGACATGGCTCCCGTTACTTCCGAATAAGTCGTCACCGGAGGACCACCCACCAATCCGGCAAAAAGGCAAGCCAGCCCATCCCCCAATAAAGTACGATGCAGACCGGGGTCTTTCACAAAATCCTTTCCCGTAACCGTATTTACCACATATACATCTCCAATATGTTCTATCACCGGAACAATGGCTACCGGAATCATAAACAAGATCGGCTCCCATGAGAACTTGGGAAATACAAACTGCGGTAACCCGATCCAGGCCGCATCTCTGACACCGGACAAATCCAGATCATAGAAAAGCCATGCCGCCAGATAGCCGACAATAATACCGCAAAAGATAGGAATCAACTTCAAAAGCCCTTTTGCCTTCATCGAAACGACAACCGCAGTAACCAGCGACAACAAAGCCAGCACCCAGTTTTCCTTCGCCATCTCCACTCCCGTACCGGCAAGCGACAAACCGATCAGAATAATAACCGGACCAATGACTACCGGAGGAAACAAACGTTCAACCACCCTCACCCCTTGCCATTTGACCAGCGCACTCATTGCGAAATAAACCAGTGCGACACCCAGCATTCCGGATAAAGTACCCGCCAGACCATAAAGTTCTGTCGCCTTTATTATCGGAGCAATAAATGCGAAACTACTTCCCAAAAAGATGGGGACTTTCCCCCGCGTGACCGCATGAAAGATAAGTGTACCAATACCGGCTGTAAACAAAGCGGTGGAAGGGTCTAGCCCCACTAATAACGGTACAAGCACCGTAGCTCCGAAAGCTACAAACAAGAATTGTACCCCTACCACCCCTTTCCGTAAAGGAGTAAGATTGTTTGAATCCATAAGTATGATGTAGATTAATTGAGTGCAAAATTAATCTTTTTAGACAATTTAACTACCTTTTTCCATCAAAAAACATCCAAAAAGACTCTTTATTTGTTTTAAATAATGTGTAACTTCGCACAGTGAGAGCTCATACGACATTTTTTATAACTTAACAATAGATTGCCTATGATATTTACAGCAGAAAACACCCTACTTATTGGTTCTATCTTACTTTTCGTTAGTATCGTTGTCGGAAAAACCGGATATCGCTTCGGAGTCCCCACCTTATTACTGTTCCTCGTCGTGGGAATGTTGTTCGGAAGTGACGGACTCGGACTCCAGTTTCATGACGCCAAAGATGCACAATTCATCGGTATGGTCGCCCTGAGCATCATTCTGTTTTCGGGAGGTATGGATACAAAATTCAGAGAAATCAAACCCATTTTAGGTCCAGGTATCGTGCTTTCTACCGTCGGAGTGCTACTAACCGCTCTTTTTACCGGATTATTTATCTGGTGGTTGTCCGGAATGAGCTGGACGAATATCTATCTGCCTATCACTACTTCATTGTTACTGGCAGCCACCATGTCATCTACGGACTCTGCTTCGGTATTTGCCATCCTGCGTTCACAGAAAATGAATCTGAAACATAACCTCCGCCCCATGCTGGAATTGGAAAGTGGAAGTAATGACCCGATGGCTTACATGCTTACCATTGTCCTGATACAGTTTATCCAATCGGCAGGTATGGGAGTCGGGGCTATCGCCGCTTCTTTCATTATTCAGTTTATAGTCGGCGCGGCTGCCGGATATGTGCTCGGAAAGTTGGCTATCCGCATGCTGAACAAGCTCAACATTGACAATCAGGCATTGTACCCTATCCTGTTGCTGGCTTTTGTTTTCTTCACCTTTTCCATCACTGATTTGCTAAAAGGTAACGGTTACCTTGCCGTATACATCGCAGGTATCATGGTGGGAAACAATAAGATCATGCACCGCAAAGACATTTATACGTTTATGGATGGACTTACCTGGTTGTTTCAGATCATCATGTTCCTTTGCCTCGGTCTTCTCGTCAACCCTCACGAAATGCTGGAGGTTGCAGCAGTAGCTTTGTTGATCGGTGTCTTTATGATTGTGATCGGTCGTCCGCTAAGTGTATTCCTTTGTTTGCTTCCCTTCCGGAAAATAACCATGAAATCACGGCTGTTCGTATCTTGGGTAGGATTGCGTGGAGCAGTTCCCATCATCTTCGCTACTTATCCGGTAGTTGCGGGAGTCGAAGGTTCGAATATAATCTTTAATATCGTATTCTTTATCACAATCGTCTCACTGGTTGTGCAGGGAACGACCGTTTCTTTCGTTGCCCGCCTGCTGAATTTATCCAAACCGCTGGAGAAAACGGGCAATGACTTCGGAGTGGAACTTCCGGAAGAGATTGATACAGACCTCAGGGATATGACTATCACACAGGAAATGCTGGAAGAAGCAGATACACTGAAAGATATGAATCTCCCCAAAGGCACATTGGTGATGATTGTGAAACGCGGAGATGAATTTCTGATTCCTAACGGAACACTGAAACTACATGTGAATGATAAATTGCTGCTTATTTCCGAAAAGTCTAAAGAAGAGGAAGAAAATAGCAGTGAATCCTGATATTTATTATGGTGACACTATCGTATCCGGATAGTATCACTATATGCAACAGATGGTGTCACTATACTGACGGTATAGTGACACCATAATTTTGTATATCAGCCCCTTCCGGAAAAGAGAACTCGCCTCCTCCATTGCCTCCAACCGGAATCTCCATCCATAACGGGAAAATAATTGAAAAAAGAAGTTCAACCCTCCCCCGTTAATTAACCGTAAAACTTGATTGTAAACTTCGGTTTTCGTTAATGAAGTGTTATTTTTGCGCAATTTTAAATCAAATGTGCAAAATTCGAATGGAACAAGAACATCAGTTCATTGATTATATTGAACAAAGCATCATCAAAAACTGGGATAAAGATGCATTGACAGACTACAAAGGAATCACGCTTCAATATAAGGATGTAGCGCGTAAGATAGCCAAGTTTCACATTGTTCTGGAAAGTGCCGGTATTCAGCCGGGTGATAAAATAGCTGTCTGTGGACGAAACAGTGCCCATTGGGCGGTTACCTTCTTAGCTACCATTACGTATGGAGCCGTCATTGTTCCTATTCTACATGAGTTCAAAGCGGATAATATTCATAATATCGTCAACCACTCCGAGGCTAAGCTACTCTTTGTCGGCGACCAGGCATGGGAAAATCTGAATGAAGATGCAATGCCGTTGCTGGAAGGGATCGCTTCCCTCACCGATTTCTCCGCATTGGTATCACGCAACGAAAAGCTGACTTATGCCTTCGAACACCGAAACGCTATTTACGGCCAGCGTTATCCAAAGAATTTCCGTCCCGAACATATCTGTTATCGGAAAGACCGTCCGGAGGAACTGGCTATCATCAATTATACTTCCGGCACTACCGGATATTCTAAAGGCGTCATGCTCCCCTATCGCAGCATCTGGTCGAACGTAGCGTACTGTTTCGAAATGCTCCCTGTGAAACCGGGAGATCACATCGTCTCCATGCTTCCGATGGGGCATGTTTTCGGCATGGTATACGACTTTTTATATGGTTTCTCTGCCGGTGCACACATCTATTTCCTGACGCGCATGCCGTCTCCGAAAATCATTGCGCAATCTTTTTCGGAAATAAGACCCAGAGTAATCTCCTGTGTACCCCTGATTGTAGAAAAGATTATCAAAAAGGATATTCTGCCAAAGGTAGACAGCAAAATCGGAAAACTATTGCTCAAAGTACCCATTGTAAACGATAAAATCAAATCATTGGCCCGACAGGCTGCTATGGAAATTTTCGGTGGGAACTTCGATGAAATCATCATTGGCGGTGCTCCTTTTAATGCCGAGGTAGAAGCCTTCCTCAAAAAGATAGGTTTCCCCTACACCATCGCTTATGGTATGACTGAATGTGGTCCGATTATTTGTTCCAGCCGCTGGGAGACACTGAAACTGGCTTCCTGTGGAAAAGCGACTACCCGGATGGAAGTCCGCATCGACTCACCGGACCCTAAAACACACGCCGGAGAAATCGTATGCAGAGGAACGAATATGATGCTGGGATATTATAAAAATCCGGAAGCTACATCACAGATTATCGATGCAAACGGATGGCTTCACACAGGCGATTTAGGAACAATCGACGACGAAGGCTATGTGACTGTCCGGGGCCGCAGCAAAAATCTGCTCCTGACTTCCAGTGGACAGAACATTTATCCGGAAGAGATAGAAAGTAAACTGAACAATATGCCTTATGTAGCGGAGTCACTGATCGTTTTACAGCATGATAAACTGGTAGCGCTGATTTATCCGGACTTTGACGACGCTTTTGCTCATGGCCTGCAACAGACTGATATCGTAAAAGTAATGGAAGCCAACCGTATTGAACTGAATCAGCAGCTGCCCAATTACTCTCAGATAAGCAAAGTAAAAATCCACTTCGAAGAATTTGAAAAGACTGCGAAGAAATCAATCAAACGCTTTATGTATCAGGAAGCGAAAGGATAACATCTCCTTTGAACAAGACAAATTACATTTGAACATACAACAAGAATCAAAAACGGTGAACAGGCCCAAAGCTCTGTCCACCGTTTTCTCTTTCTAACCTAACCAACTTTATTTTCAACCTGCTATCCTTCAACAATCTTCACCTCGTTTTCTCTAAAGCGGTATAAACGAAACAGCCTTTTCGCCATCGGTATAGATAATACAGTTCAGAAAGAAGAAACACTTAAATGTATGCCGTTTTTCTTTCTTCAGATGCAAAGAAAAAGTATCTTTGCATTTAAACAATGTAGATTTATGGCAAAGATACTATTAGCAGAAGATGAAGTCAATATCGCCTCCTTTATCGAACGGGGACTAAAAGAATTCGGACATTCGGTAACTGTCTGTCACAATGGAAATACGGGGTGGAAAGTCCTTCAGGAAGAACCTTTCGATCTCGTTATTCTGGATATTATCATGCCGAAAATAAACGGACTCGAACTTTGCCATCTTTACCGCCAGAGGTTCGGTTATCAGACACCGGTCATTATGCTGACAGCTTTGGGAACGACGGAAGATATTGTAAAGGGACTGGATGCAGGAGCAGATGATTATCTTGTCAAGCCTTTCAGCTTTCAAGAACTGGAGGCACGTATCAAAGCTTTGTTGCGACGAAATAAAGAGACGGCAGCCAATCAGCTGACTTGTGACAATCTGGTATTGGACTGTAACATTAGGCGGGCAAAAAGAGGAGACGTAGATATCGATCTCACTGTAAAAGAATACCGCCTGCTCGAATATTTCATGACGCATCAGGGAGTAGCACTATCACGCATTACACTGCTCAAAGACGTATGGGACAAGAACTTTGATACGAATACCAACATCGTAGACGTATACGTCAATTATCTACGGGTGAAGATAGATCGCGACTTCGATAAAAAGCTGATTCATACAGTAGTAGGATTAGGATATATCATGAACGCCTGAACATTATCCACTCTATCAATCCGGACATGAAAATAGGTTCTAAAATAGCTCTCTTCTATACGTTGCTCAGTGTACTGACGACTATCATCATTATTGCCGTATTCTATCTTTTCAGTACGCAGTTTATCAATAAGCTCTACGCCTCCTATCTCCGCGAGAAAGCATATCTGACTGCACAAAAGCATTGGGAAAAAGATGAAGTAGACGAACAGAGCTATCAGATTATCCAACGCAAATATGACGAACTCCTGCCCGAAGCCCATGAGATTCTTTTAAACATGGACAGCCTCTCCGAAGTGCGGGACACGCTGAATAAATATCTTACTCAACATCAGCAGGCACTCCTCATAGCCGGTGAAGACAGCATACCTTTTTCTTTTAAATACAAAGATCAGTTGGGAGCTGCCCTTTATTATCCCGATAATGAGGGAAATTTCATCGTTCTCGTTATGTCTCGAAATGTATACGGAGCGGAAATTAAAGAACACTTGCTGCTCCTTTCCATCTTTCTGGTCTTATTCAGTTCCATCTTGATTTATCTAGTCGGAAAAATCTATTCCGGTCGTATCCTTGTTCCCTTGCAGCATATACTGAAAGAATTGAAGAGGATACGGGCTAACAGCCTGAACCGCCGGTTAAGAACAACCGGTAATAACGATGAACTGGAAGACATGATAAAAACCCTGAATAGCATGCTCGACCGTCTGGATAGCGCTTTCAAAGCCGAGAAGTCCTTTGTCAGCCATGCCTCCCATGAACTGAACAATCCGATAACCGCCATACAGGGAGAATGCGAAATCAGCCTGCTGAAAGAAAGAAGTACCGGAGAATATATGGAAGCTCTGCAACGAATTTCGTCAGAAAGCAAGCGGCTCTCCAACTTGATCCGCCATCTTCTTTTCCTTTCACGTCAGGACGAGGAACTTCTAAAAAGCAATATAGAAGAACTGTCTCTGCCAGATATGTTGAAAGGCCTGACAGGAACTAACGAAAGAATCCGGCTCCATGACGGAGAAATGAATAAAGCTGCCACTGTAAAAGCAAATCCCTATCTGCTAAAGATAGCTTTGAAAAATATCATTGATAACGCCTGCAAATATTCTGAAAAAGAAGTAGACATCACTCTCCGACAGGAAGACCGGCACCTCGTTCTTGAAGTAAAAGATCAGGGTATCGGCATTCCCCCGGAAGAAATAGAACATATATTCCAGTCTTTCTATCGGGGCAGCAATACCCATGACTACGCAGGTCAGGGCATCGGCCTTAGTCTGACTCAGAAAATAATATCAGCTTACAATGCCAGGCTGGAAATATCTTCGGAAATAGAAAAAGGAACAAAAGTACGGGTGATCTTCTGATTCAACCTACTTTTGTCCCTTCCTCACTTCTACCTACTGAAAACAAAATTAAAATTTAATTTATGACCGTTTTTCTCATAGAAAGAATAGAAAATGAATTAGATACGTCTTTGCAATAATTTTCCATTCTTATCATACAGCATTCGTTCGTATACCACTTCCACAATCAGCGGAAAGATAAACAAGGCGAAGAAGGTCGCTCCTATCAATCCTCCGATAATGACAATCGCCAGCGGACGCTGTGATTCCGAACCGATGCCATGGCTCATAGCCGCCGGCATCAGGCCGATAGCTGCCATAGCCGCCGTCATAATCACGGGACGGATGCGTGAACGGACTCCTTCTTTGGTAGCATCGGGCAAGGGGGAACCTAATTTCAGATTTGCCTTGATATCGGAAATCATGATAACTCCATTCTGTATACAGATACCGAACAGGGCAATAAAACCGATACCTGCCGATATAGAAAAATTGAACCCTGTTATCAGAAGGGCTACGATACCTCCCACAGCAGCAAACGGCACATTGAGCAATACCAGTCCCGCATCCCTCGCATTAGAGAAGAGAATAAACAGGATAATAAAAATAATGGCGATACTGATAGGGACTACTTGTGCCAAACGTTTCGTTGCACGCTGCTGATTCTCAAAGTCACCCGTCCATTTCAACGAATATCCTGCCGGCAAATGTACGGAAGCATTTACTTTTTTCTGCGCTTCGGCAACCGCCGTACCCATGTCACGTCCTCTCACCGAGAACTTGACGGCACAGAAACGGGCATGATTATCACGGAAAATCAACAATGGTCCTGTAATCGTCGTGATATCTGCCAACTCTTTGATAGGCACCATCGTTCCGTCCATCGCAGGAACCAGTATTTTACCGATTTCCTCTTCATTCTGACGAAACTCTTCGCTATATCTTACCACGATATTAAATTTCCGTTCATCCTCATACAACAGCGAAGCTGACTTTCCGCCAATAGCCATTTCAATGATGGACTGAACATCTTCCTTAGCGACTCCATAACGTGCCAACTGTCGTTCATTCAACTCAATACGAAGTTCTGGCTGACCGATATTCCGGATCACTCCGAGATCTTCTATTCCCTGAACCGTAGCCAGAATCTTATCAATCTGAACAGCGAGCTTCTCCGATTCGTAAAGATCTTTACCAAACACTTTCACCGCAATAGAACCTTTCACACCGGAGGCCGCTTCTTCCACATTATCTGTAATCGGCTGTGAGAAGTTAAAGTCAATTCCCGGATAAATGGATAAGTCATCCTGCATTTTATCAATCAGTTCCAACTTGGTGAGTTTGCTCTCCCAGTCTTTTTCGGGATAAATATCGACGTGGAATTCTATATTATAGAATCCGGTTGCATCCGTACCATCATTCGGGCGTCCGGTTTGCGACAATACTTGTCTGACTTCGGGAAAAGTCAGTAATTTATGTCTCATCTTATTTGCAAGAGTGACAGATTCATCCAGTGATATGCTCTGCGGAAGAGTGGCACGGATATAAATAGAACCTTCGTTCAACTGCGGCAGGAACTCCGTTCCAAGAAAGGGAAAAAGCCACAGACCTCCCCCTGCTATGACAGTTGCCAGCCCGACTGTTAGTTTCCGATGGGCATAAAAAGTGTCGAAAAGGGCTGTACACCCGGTATTGATAAAATGGACAAAACGATTGTTTTTTTCCCGTACATTCTTCTTCAGCAACATGGAGGACATGACCGGTACCAATGTCAACGTGAAAATAAGCGCTCCCAGCAAAGCAAAACCCAACGTATATGCCAAAGGTGAAAACATTTTTCCTTCTACTTTCTGAAAAGAGAAAATAGGAATCAAGGCGGTAATAATAATCAGTTTGGAGAAGAACACCGCTTTCGCCTTATCTTTGGCGGTATGCCGGATCAATCCCATTTTGGACATTACGTTAAAAGCCGGCATTCCTACTTGTCGGGCTTTCTTGTCCAAGGCGACAAATACCCCTTCTACCATCACTACTGCCCCGTCAATGATTATACCAAAGTCAATGGCACCCATAGAAAGCAGATTGGCGGACATTCCCATTACACGCAAGCAGATAAACGCGAATAACAGGGATAATGGGATAATCACCGCAACAATCACGGTCGTCCGCCAATCTGCCATGAAAATTAAAACAATAAACGTAACCAGTAATATACCTTCAATCAAGTTATGTGTTACTGTTTTCACAGCCAGGTTTACCAAGTCCTCACGATCGTAAAACGGTACGATCTGTACATCTTTCGACAGTACGTTCTGATTCAAATCAGCTATCTTATCTTTCAGATTCGCAATCACTTCTCCCGGATTCTCTCCCTTTCTCATCACCACAATGCCTTGAACAACATCATTCTCATCCATTCGCCCCACTTGTCCGAGACGGGGCAGGCAGGATTCATGAACTTCCGCCAGGTTCTTTACCAGAATCGGAGTTCCATTGATATTCTTAACCACGATATTTCTCAGCTCATCCAAGTCATTAATCAGACCGATGCCACGAACCACATAGGCTTGCGAGCTTTTCGTGATCACATCTCCGCCAACATTAATATTACTTTTGGCTATCGCATCATACAGTTCAAGGGAAGTAATTCCATAATTAATCAACTGGTGAGGATTTACACTTACCTCAAAGGTCTTCACCTCGCCACCGAAGCTCACAATATCGGCAACACCCGATACCGAACGGAGATTCCTTTCAATCACCCAGTCCTGAATCGTTTTTAATTCACGGACACTGCGTTTATCGCTGCGCAATGTATAACGGTAAATTTCTCCCGTAGGCCCGTACAAAGGTTGCACTTCCGGAGTTACTCCTTCGGGCAGATCAGCATCGTTCAGTAAGTTATAGACTTGCTGACGGGCAGTAAAGTCGTCCACACGGTCTTCGAACATCACATTGATTACAGAAAGCCCGAAAAGGGTGGTCGAACGAATATCCGTTTTCTTCTGTACGGGATTCATGGCGATCTCAATGGGAATTGTGATAAACTTCTCCACTTCTTCCGCGCTGCGTCCCGCCCATTGAGTAATGATTGTGACTTTCGTATTTGTCACGTCCGGAAAAGCGTCTATCGGAGTATGTTTGAAAGAGACAGCTCCGGCTATCACGGCTATTACTGTACAGAAGAAAATAAAAAACTTATTCTTCAGCGAGAAAGCTACTATATTATCGATGAATTTATGCATACTTTTCTCTTGTTTTAATCTACATTCAAGGTATTATATACCAACAATACATTCTTATTCAACACCTTGTCGCCTTCGGAAAGACCGGAGCGGATATAACATTCCTTACTTAGTTGCTTATAGACATCTACTTCTTTTATTTGCAGATGCTGGTCCGGTTCTACCACCACTACATAGTTCTTTCCTCCCTCAAACACCAGTGCATGAGAGTCAATGCGCGGCATGGAAGTATCTTCCGCTTTACATTTTACTGTTACATTTGTAAACATACCCGGCTTCAGCAAATAACCTTCATTTTTTAGTTTGATACGTACCCCCATCGTTTTGCTTTCACTGTCCAGCAGGTGATAAACTTTATCAATGCTACCCGTAAAGGTCTTTTCAGGATAAGCCAGTGTAGAGATACGCACTGAAGCTCCTTCGGACACTTTACTGATATCACTCTCATACACATCCGCCATAACCCATACATCCGACAGACCGGAAATCGTAAACAACGCGTCGCCTTGATCGGGGCGCAACTGCATATCCCTGCTGATCTGCTTCTCAACAATAAAGCCCGACACGGGAGACTTAAGCTGATAAAAAGCATCTCCGGAGAAGTGATAAATGGAGAATATTTCCTTGATTCGCCTCTCTTCCGCTTCGGCACTCGTCAGTTCCTGTTTTGCCTGAAGCACATCTTTATCTGATGCCATGCCGGACGTGTACATATCCTGTGTAGCATTCATATTTCTGCGGGCCAGCAAAAGCTGCTGTTCCGCTTCTTTCAACTGTTTCTCATAATCTGCCACTTCCCCGCTACGGATGACCGCTAATACTTCTCCTTTATGCACAAAGTCTCCTATTTCAGCATGCAGCTCCGTCACGGTTCCTCCGAACATCGGATACACATTTGCCACCTGATCCTGATTAAAAGTAACCCGTCCATTCAATGTCAGTTCATCAATCACATCCCGCACATGTACGGTGTCGACGGATACGATTCTCAGTAAACTATCCGTCAGGCAGAGTGTGATCGGTTCTACATTCGGTTGTTCTCCTTTTCCGGAGCATGCTCCCAGGAGACTGCTAAGCAATATGCAAGGAAGGAATTTATTCCAGTTCATAGTCTTTGATAATTTATGGATTATAATCTTTAATCGTCTATTAGTAGTTTAATATATTTTGTCCGACAACTGTATTCAGGTTTTCCATAGCAAGAAATACGTTTTTCCTGATCTCATACAGTTGGATACAAGCTTCTTTATAGCTGTCATAATAGTCTATAAATTCAAGCAGGCTGATATTCTTTTTAGTAAAATTCTCATTGACTCCTGTTATCAGCTTCTCGAAGTTACGTTCCAAGTCCATATTAGTAGACTGATAGAGCTGAATGGCTTTTTCCAATGAGGTATAAGCAGTAAAAAGTTCCATATCGGCACGATTGGCAGCGTGTTCCTGCTCTACTCCCGCCTGCTGGATACTGAAACGTGCAGCTTTGATATTTCCCTGATTACGGTTGAAGATAGGTACGGACAGACTGACCCCTATTGCGAAATAGTCATTAATAAAGTTTCCGGCACGATCATAATTTCCTTTCACTGAGAACTCCGGAAAAGCCATTGACTTTTGCAGTTTCAGATTTGCCCGGGAGGCATTTACGGTGCTGCAGGCTATCTTCTGGTCAGGGCGTTCATTGATTATAGCTTTCAGATCTGCAAATGACAATTGAGACAGATCCAGCTGTTGCAGTACTTCTTCATCCAACAAGAGTTGAACCTGTGTATCCCCCGGAAGGTTCAGCAGCAAATTCAGTTCGCCCCTGGTAGTCAGTAAATCATTCTCCTGCTCATTCTTCTCCTTCTTTAAGGAGAAGAGCATGGATTCCAAACGGGAAATCTCCATCAAGGAGATGTTACCCTTTTCCTGCTGAATTTTCATTCCGGCCAGAAGGGTTTGCAGGGAGTTTACTTCCCTTTCATAAATGCCAATGGATTTGGAGAGAAAATAGACTTCTACAAACTTTTCATTGAGTTCCTGACGGAGCGTACGCATTACTTCCTCAAACTGGTATTCGGCTATTTCTTTATTGATTTTTTCCAGCCTGACCTGCTTGTTCCGTTGTCCGGCAAGATGAATCACTTGTTCTATTTCGACAACAGCTTCCCCTTCTTTTCCAAAGTCAAAATACTTTCCGTTCAATCGGTTATAGACATTCTGTTCCAACGAAATGACCGGATTATCAAATAATTTGGCTTGTAATACCTGCGCCTGTGCCATGTCGATATTATACCGCTCGGCTATCAGCGATAAATTGCGTTCTAAAAAACGTTGCTCTGCTTCTTTCAGTGTCAATGTGCCTGCCACTTGTTGCGCACACATCCTCCCTGACAAGAGAAGAAAGAGTAAAATAAAAAATGCTCTGTTCATCACAATCTCTTTGTTACCTTAATTTTGTTTCGCGACAAAAGTACAATTCTGCAACGGGAGAGCCGGATAAAAGCGATTATAAGGCTCTCATTTCAGATTAGAAATTGATTAGAAAATATCAGGAAAGGAAAAATTGTAAACACAACAGGAAGAATAGCTATCCCCCTTTCTCTACAATCCCCCTATCTTTGCAAAGTAGAAAGAATAAATGAATCATTAAAAACAGAAAATATGAAAATTATAAATTTAACCAAAGAAAGTTTTGTTGAAAAAGTTGCTGATTATCAATCTTATCCGGATAATTGGGAATTCAAAGGGGATAAACCTTGTTTAGTCGATTTTCATGCTCCGTGGTGTGGTTATTGCAAGTCATTATCGCCCATATTAGACCAATTAGCAGAAGAATATAAAGACAAACTGGATATTTATAAGGTAGACGTAGATCAGGAAGAAGAACTGGAAAGCGCATTCAAGATTCGAACAATTCCCAACCTTTTACTTTGTCCGGTGAATGGCAAACCGATAATGAAACTCGGCACAATGAATAAGGTTCAATTGAAAGAACTGATAGAAGCAACTCTATTTTCATGATAAAATAGAATATAGAGTACTCACATAACTACTTTTCTTACTGAAAAAGTCCGAATCCCAATTGCTTTTTGCAATTTAAAGATTCGGACTTTCTTTTTTTAAATAGGACATCAGGTACAATTAATACAAAATAAAGCCCTGGAACAGTTAGAAGGTATGATATTTCAATTCCATGCGATGTCCTATAATCAGAATATCATACAGATAACACTTGTCATTTATGCAGCAGCTTATCAGTCCCCGGAACAACTTTTCCCATCGACCAGACACACCGCACATTCAATTCCTTATCAAGTATCACAATATCAGCATCCTTACCTTTAGACAATGCCCCTTTCCGGTCATTTACCCCAATCAGACGGGCAGGAGTTTCGGAAGCCATACGCACGGCATCTTCCAAAGGAATACTCGCCTTCTTCACCATGGTGCGAACCAGCACATCCATAGTCGCCAAACTACCAGCTAATGCAGAATGATCCGCCATCTTGCATACTCCGTCCTCAATGATATAACGCGGATCAATCGGCTCATTCCCTTCATCAGCAGCATAGGCCAACGCATCAGTCACCAGACAGGTATTCTCTACTCCTTTCAGTTTATAAACCAGTTTCAGAATAGTAGCAGGCAGATGAATACCGTCTGCAATAACTTCTACCGTCATTCCATCTGTCAGATATACACTCTCTACCGTACCTTCATATTTGTATTCACGACGCTTGTGAAAACCGGGCATCGCATTATAGAAATGAGCAGCATGCGAGAATCCTACCGCATACGCCGCCTTAATCTCATCATATTCAGCTTCCGTATGAGTAACAGCTGTCATAATCCCTTTTGAACGAGTATATTTCGCAAAATCATGCGCACCATGCAGTTCGGGACTGATATCCCAACGCTTGATACAAGAAGTATGCTCCAACAACGGAATATATTCATTCTCATCAGGAGTTTTCAGAAAGCCGTCATACTGGCTTCCTGCCATCTTCGGATTCAGATAAGGGCCTTCGATATGCAGGCCGAGAATCGGTGACTCCGGTTCCTTCATCAGTTTTTCGCAAACGTCGACCGCCTGATATATCTTCTCAAACGAGGTAGATGACAAAGTAGGAAATATACCGGTAGCCCCATGTTTTAAATGAGCAGTTGCTGCAATACGAAAAGCTTCTTCCGTCGCTTCGGTAAAATCATGACCACCGCCACCGTGCGCATGCATACTGACAAATCCCGGTACAATCGTCATACCTCTGGCATCAATCACCGTTGCACCGATAACTGCCAGATCACTATTGGTTACTTCCAATATTTTTCCATCACAAATCAAAACAGAGCCGTCTTTCAGCCAGCCTTGCGGAGTAAGTATTCTTCCGTTGATTATTTGAGTTAACATCGTTTTCTTTTTTTAGTCGTTAAAACAGCTTGTTTGTACCTTCTACCAATTGTCCCATCGCCCAGACTGCCCTTACATTCAGGTCTCTGTCCAGGGCAATAATATCTGCGTCTTTGCCACGCTCCAGCGTACCTTTGCGGTCGAGTACCCCCATGATACGAGCCGGAGTTTCTGAAGCCATCCTCACAGCATCCGCCAGAGGAATCTCAGCTTTCTGTACCATCGTACGAATCAGACGGTCCATTGTCGCTACACTTCCTGCCAGGGCAGAACGGTCGGCCAGTTTACACACACCGTCTTCGATAATTACACGCGGATCAAAAGCCGTCTGACTGTCACTTGCCGCACAAGCCAGCGCATCAGTAATCAGGCACGTACGCTCTACTCCTTTTATCTTATAGACCAGACGAAGAATGGTAGGAGGCACATGAATGCCATCAGCTACGACTTCCACTGTCATATCATCAATCAAATAAATACTTTCTACTGTACCTTCATACTTATATTCCTTCCGTTTGTGAAAGCCCGGCATCGCATTGTAGAAATGGGTAGCATGCGTATATCCTGCCTCATACGCAGTCTGGATATCTTCAAACTCAGCCTGCGTATGTCCCACAGATGCCAATACACCTTTTGCAGTGATATACTTTCCGAACTGCATGGCACCCGGAAGTTCCGGTGCCGCATCCCAACGCCTGATACAATGAGTTTCTTCCAGTAAAGGGATATATTCTTCCGGATCGGGATCTTTGATATTCTCCGGAATCTGTCCGCCGGCCATTTCCATATTGAAGTAATGCCCTTCCAGATGTAGTCCGAGTACGGGACTGTCCGGTTCTGCCATCATTTTCTCGGTAGTCTCTGCAGCTGCGCGGATCATAGGAATAGTAGAAGAAGAGAGAGTTGGAAAAATACTGGTAGTTCCGTGTTGCATGTGAGCTTTAATTGCTGTCCGGAAAGCCTCTTCGGTCCCTTCCATAAAGTCCCTTCCACCACCTCCATGAACATGAATTTCCACTCCTCCCGGAACGATATACATGCCCTTGGCATCAATCAGTTTTGCTCCGATAACTGCCAGATCGCAGTTGGTCACTTCCAGAATTTTATTATCACGAATAAGTACCGACCCATCCCTTAACCAACCTTGAGGGGTCAGGATGCGTGCATTAATGATTTGTGTTAACATATCACAAGTTCTTAAATTAATTATAGGTCTGTGTGAGTCGATGACACTCTTTTTGGGGGAAGTACGTCGACTTTTGTGATTGCAAAATTACGCTTTTCTATCCAAACTATTGATAAAATAGTCCGGTAAACTTCCAATAAAATTCAAAAGATACCGGTCGGACAACAACGGGAGTTTATCCCTGGAATTTCCTCAAGAACAGGGATCAGAAAGAAAGTGCAGAAACAAAAAAAAGGTTGCCAGTCTTATCGACCGACAACCTCTTTATCTTGAGCGGAAAACGAGACTCGAACTCGCGACCCTAACCTTGGCAAGGTTATGCTCTACCAACTGAGCTATTTCCGCAAACTAAATTTCGTCATTCAGAAATCTGAAAGATTGGTGCCCAGAACAGGACTCGAACCTGCATGCCTCTCGACACACGCACCTGAAACGTGCGCGTCTACCAATTCCGCCACCTGGGCAAAACTTAGTTCCATTACTTCAAAGAAACAAGAGCGGAAAACGAGACTCGAACTCGCGACCCTAACCTTGGCAAGGTTATGCTCT